>JAABUM010000191.1_pt1 | contig 126596 bp, 110 predicted proteins | sample 5559161 | NCBI WGS metagenome assembly JAABUM01 (sample SAMN10711868, study PRJNA513369) | rock metagenome | isolation source: Antarctica rocks | place: Antarctica: Victoria Land, Siegfried Peak nord
ACAACACTTCGCGCGACAAAGCGCGGCCCCACAAGCGCGACGAAACGTGGCCCGTGTCCAGACCGCGCACCACAACCGCCGCCGCCTGCAACCCGATGTTGCCCGAAATCGCCGAAATCACCGGCATGAACGAGGTTAGTAGCACCACTTGCAACAACACGTAGTTGAAGTGCGAGATGACAAGTCCCGCGAGCAGTTCGATCCCCATCGTCGCCAGCAGCCAGGGCAAACGCAAGCGCGCGATCTGAACCGGCGTTCGCCGATCCATCACTTCGGCATCCGAGCCGACGAAGCGCATCAGGTCATCGTTGAACTCTTCCACGAACACGTCGATGATGTCGTCCGCCGTCACGATGCCCAACAGCGCCGAGTGGCGGTCGAGAATGGGGATCGACATGAAGTCATATTTGGCGAACACACGCGCCAACTCGCGCTGGTCGGCATCCACCGAAACCGAAATGACATCGGTGGTCATGAAGTCGCGGATTTTGACGTTGGGATCTTTGCGCCGCGCGCCCGCGCGCACAAGCTCTCGTAGCGACAGCACCCCGATCAGCATTTCGCGCCCGTTGGACAGCGTTTCGACGACATACAAGTCGGACAGCGTTTCGACTTCCTCATCCGAATCGCGCACCGCCGCGAACGCTTCGTTCACGCTCATGTCAGCGCGCAGTCGCATGAACGCATCAGTCATCAAGCGGCCCGCCGAGCCTTCAGGATAGGCCAGCAAATCGCGGATTTCTTCGGCATCGTCGGGTGCGGTTTGCGCGAGGGATTGCAACAGTTCCTCGGCTTTTTCGGGCGAAGCTTCATCGAGCACGTCCGCCGCGTCGTCCATCGGCAAGCGGTCGAGCATGTCCGTCACGCGCGCGGGCGGCGCGTTTTCCACGATGTAACTCGTCGCTTCGTCATCGAGCAAACCGAGCAGTTCGGCGGCGCGTTCGTTGTCGATCCAGTTGAAAATCGCCAGGATTTCGGGATGTGACAACTCGCGCGCGGCTTCAGCGATGTCTTCGGCGCGCACGCCGCGCAAAGTGGAAGTCAGGCCCAGATCACCTAAACCCGAAACCGGGCCTTTGAGAGATGCGCGCAAACGGGTGGACAGTTCGGTTTGGGTTGCCATTGTTGCTCCTTGGCTTTTTGACGATGGCGCAAAAAACCGCGCGAGTGTGCCGCCAAACCCGCGCCAAACACAAGGCGGCAAACTCTATCACATCCCTATGTTTCAGCCACACGAAGGCGCACCCGATTATCCCGCGCTCGAACCCGAAGTTTTGAAGTTCTGGGAAGAGCGCCAAATCTTTCAAAAATTAGTCGCCAAAAACCAATCCGGCCCGCGCTTCGATTTTCAAGACGGCCCCATCACCGCCAACAACCCGATGGGCGTGCATCACGCCTGGGGCCGCACTTATAAAGACCTGTTCAACCGCTTCCACGCCATGAATGGGCGCCGTTTGCGCTGGCAAAATGGCTTCGATTGCCAGGGTTTATGGGTCGAGGTCGAAGTCGAAAAAGCCCTTGGCTTCAAAGGCAAACCGGACATCCTCGCGTTTGGCATGGCCAACTTTTCGCGCGCCTGCCGCGAACGCGTTGACCGTTTCGCGGGCGTCATCACTGAGCAGTCGAAGCGGCTGGGAATGTGGAACGATTGGGAGCACAGTTACTACACCTTCGACGACTCGAACATCGAAAACATCTGGCTGTTCCTCTCCAAATGCCACGAAGAAGGCTGGCTCGGCCCCGATTATCGCGTCATGCCCTGGTGTCCGCGCTGCGAGACTTCGTTGTCGCAACTCGAAAGCACCGACGCTTATCAAGAAATCACCCATCGCAGTGTCTACCTTCAGTTCCCCCTTAAAACGTCTCCTCCAGAAGATGCCATGCGAGGTGGTCAGGCGGCTGGATTAATTGTTGGTGACGTTGTGGATAGGGCTCGATTTGAAGGTGCTTCTTTCCTCGTTTGGACGACGACACCCTGGACTTTAACCGCCAACGTTGCGCTCGCTGTCAATCCGGGCCTGGTTTATGTGCGCGCCCGCACCGACGACAAAATCGTGATTCTGTCCAAAGGCACCGTCGCGTCGGCGCTCAAACCCGGTTATGAAGTCCTCGAAGAACTGTCGGGCGCCGATTTGGTCGGCCTCACTTATTCCGGCCCGTTCGATGATATCCCGTTTCAAACCGAAAGCCAGCAAACCCATCCGCGACGCGTTGCTGGCGCCGAGTGGGTCGGCGAAAACGACGGCACGGGCATCGTTCATATCGCGCCGGGTTGCGGCGACATCGACTTTCAACTGGGCCAAAGCGAGAATTTGGGCTTCATCGCGCCCGTCACGGCGTCGGCGCGTTTCAAGAGCGAATGCGGCGAGGTTTTGGCCGGTTTGCACGCGCTCGAAGATGTGGAAACCGTGTTCGCCGAATTGGAAAAACGCGGGCGTTTGTATCGCATCCAGCGTTACAAACACTCGTATCCGCACTGCTGGCGCTGTGGGTCAGAACTGATTTTCTTCGCGTCGCAGGAATGGTTCATCCGCGCTGATGCCGGGGCGCGTCCGGCACGTCAGCGACTGCAACGCGCCGCTTCAACGGTCGAGTGGAACCCCGACTATGGAGGCAAACGGCTCGACGATTGGCTGTCGAACATGGGCGATTGGAACATTTCGCGCAAGCGGTTCTGGGGACTTCCGCTTCCCTTTTGGCGCGATGAAGAAAGCGGCGAATGGGAAGTGATTTCCAGTCGCGCGCAGTTGCGCGAACGCGCCGTTGACCCGCGTAAAGTCGATGAACTGCCCGAACTGCATCGTCCGTGGATCGACGAAATCGAGATCTGGAACGCGGACAAAACCAGCAAACTGCGCCGCGTTCCCGAAGTCGGCGACGCGTGGCTCGACGCAGGCATCGTGCCGTTTTCAACGGTTGGTTTCAACGGCGCGACCGACATCCGCAAACCCGATTTGCGCCTCGAATCGGCGAGCGATTGGCGTCCGGTGGACTTCATCTCGGAAATGCGCGAGCAGATCCGCTTGTGGTTTTTCTCGATGCTGTTCATGGGCGTGGCTTTGGAAGACCGCGCGCCTTATGGCCGCGTGATGCTGTATGAAACGATGCTCGATCAATACGGCCAGCGCATCTCGAAGAAAGTGGGCAACGGCGTTCCGTTTGGCTACGCGGTCGCAGTTGCAGGCGCCGACCCGATGAGGTGGACGTTTTGCCAGAACCCCGTCACCAAAGACATCCGCTTCGGCCTCGACCCGCGCGTGTGGCCGCGTGCCAAAAACATCACGCCGCCCGAAGGCGCGCTTGGCTGGAATCCGCTCGCGCAACCCGCAACCGATGAATCGAAAGCGCCCGGTGATCCGGTTTACGAATCGTCGCGCCGCCTGCTCACGCTGTGGAACGTTTACGGCTTTTTCATCAGCTACGCGAACTTGGATCAACCCGATTTAACGCTTGAACCCCAGCCACAAAACGTGCTGGACAAGTGGATTCTGGCGCGTTTGCAAACCTGCATCTCGAACACAACGCGCGCCTTTGAACTGCTCGAACCGCAAAGTGTGGTGCGCGAAATCGAAGCGTTTGTGGACGACTTGTCCAACTGGTATATCCGGCGCGGCAAACGCCGCTTTTGGAAATCGGAGTCCGATTCCGATAAAGCGCAGGCGTATCTCACGTTGCACCACGTTTTGATCACGCTCAGCCAATTGCTCGCGCCCGCGCTTCCGTTTTCGAGCGAGATGATGTATCGCAACCTCAGTTCGGTGCTCCCCGACGCGCCAGAAAGCGTGCATTTGTGCGCGTGGCCCGTCGTGGACGAAACGCACCGCGATGACGAACTCGTGAGTCAAGTCGAAGGCGTGTTGCAAGCCGTTTCGCTGGGTCAATCGGCGCGGCGCGAAGCCGCGATGCGCGTTCGGCAACCGCTTGCCAAAGCGATGATTCAAGCTCCAACCCAAAAACTCAAAGAAGCCGTTGAAGCCTTCAGGGACACAATCAAGGACGAACTCAACGTCAAATCAATCGAACTGCTTTCCGACGCGGGCGACCTCGTGACCTACTCGCTCAAGGCCAACTTGCCCGTCGTAGGTCGCAAATACGGCAAAGCAGTCGGTGCCCTGCGCAAGCTACTCGAAGGCGCCGACACTTCGGAAGCCAAACGCATCGGAAGCGCAATCAAAGCGGGCCAATCGGTTTCAGTTGAACTTGAAGGCGCACCCGTGACGCTCGATCCCACCGAAGTGCTGGTCGAAACCAAACAGGCGAGCGGCTTTTCCTTTGCCTCGGCAGAAGGCTGGAGCGTTGGCTTGGACACAACTTTAACCGATGAATTAATTGTCGAGGGTCTGGCGCGCGACTTCATCCGCGTCGTTCAAGACGGGCGCAAACGCGCGAACTTCGAGGTATCGGATCGCATCACCATTCTGTTAGCTCAACCCGGCGACAACTCGCGCTTGCCGGATGTTTTGGAAGGCTTCGGTGACACAATCCAATCTGAAACCCTCGCCGACGAACTTCGGTTTGTGGATGCGAACTATCCCGAACTGAGCGATGGAAAGATAGGAGACGAAGCGCTGCGCTTTCGGTTAGAAAAGATGGTTTAACCAAGAGGCGGGGCACGTCAGTCCAATTGAAGTGCCCCTACTTAATTATGGCACAGCGAAAAGGATTTACTCTCATTGTAGTTTGTCAGTTGTGTGGGCAAAAGAATCGGGCGTTCTATCATCTGCTACGAAAAACGAATTGCGGCAGATGTCACGAGGAACTGTTGAGACCAGACCAACCGCAGGGGTTTGTCTACTTGTTAAAGTCCGGCGAATACTACAAAATTGGCAAGGCCAACGATCTCAAGAAACGGATAAGTCAGATCAAGTTGCAGTTGCCCTTCGATGTTGAACTCGTTCATGCCATTGAAGCCTTTCATCCCTTCAAAGTTGAACAACATTGGCATAAACGTTTTGAAGGGAAGAGAAGGAACGGCGAGTGGTTCATTTTAACAGACGAGGAAGTTGCTGAATTCAAACATATTGAGAGGATGTGACGTGGCTCACATCCTCTCAATATGTAAACATCGAATCAATTCCTGATTCGCGCCCGGAAAATCCTCCGCCCTGAGTTCGTCTCGCTTCAGCCACTTTCCCTGAGCAACTTCCCCCGAAGCAACGCGCGCCTCGAACGGATGGAGCACGACAACACGTTCGGGATAATCCCACTCGATGAGCGCAAGCGCGCGCACGATTTCGATTTTCAAACCGGTTTCTTCGCGCGTTTCTCGAATCGCGGCTTGTTCGGGAGTTTCATTCGGCTCGATTTTGCCGCCGGGGAATTCCCACACGTCGGGCAGATGTTCGGCGCTGGAACCGCGCTTTTGAATCAGCACTTCATCGCCGCGCATGATCAGGGCAAGCGCGATTTGTAATCGGGGCTTCATAGGGAAATTAAACACAGAGAACACAGAGGAACATAAGAAACACACAGAGATTTTCAAGAGGGTTAATACTTCCCTTTTGTTCTCCTGTGTGTTTCTTATGTTCCTCTGTGTTCTCTGTGTTTAATAGAATACTGGCCACTTAATCCAACGGGCGCAAAACTAAACCTGTAACCAATTTTGGATAGAAGTAAGTCGATTTCTGCGGCATTTTGTCGCCCGCGTCGGCGACTTGTTGCACTTGTTCAACGGGAGTTGAACGGAGCAAAAACGCGGCTGAGGCTTCGCCGTCGCGCACGTAATGGGCGGCTTCGATGGCGTGAATCGTATAAACGACGTGCTTGCCTCCCGCCAATTTTCCGGCGTCGATGCCCAGCTCGCGTTCGAGAATGAGTTGGTGTAGAACCGAGACATCGAGGGCGTTATAAGCCGCCGATTTGGTTGAGTCCATCGGCCACTCGCCACTCTTGAGCGTGAGTAGCGCGAAGCCCTCGCGCGTGATCAAGCCGATTTTCGTCGCGCTGCCTTCGGCGCCAAGCGCCGATTCCAGTTCGCCGAGCGACGACTTGGGTTCGATCTCGAAAAACTGCGCGAGTTTGGTTTGCAAGTCGGAGGCATCAACGTTTTTGACGACGCGGTGCGTCGGGAGCACGATTAAACCTTCGTCTTGCATTGAAACGCACAGCATCATCACCGAGTTTTCGCCGCCGTTTTCGTTGCCCGTTTCTTGAAGGTAGTTGAGCGCCGTTTCGTAGCGGTGATGGCCGTCGGCGATGAGAACCGATTCGTTTTCAAACGCGGCTTCGATTCCGTTCACCGTTTCATCGTCCATCACGCGCCACAAGCGGTGTTTGACGCCTTCTTCGGTCACGGCTTCTGCTGTTGGTTTGGTGGTCTGGATGGTGTTCTGGATGAGGCCGTCGATCCAGCCGTCGTCGTCTTTGACCAGACCAAAAATGGGGCTGGTGTTAGTGCGCGTCGCGCGCAGCAAGTTCAGGCGGTCGGTTTTGGGGCCGCTGAGCGTGTGCTCGTGCGGCTGAACGCCCTCGCCAAACTCTTCAAGAGTGAGCGCGCCCAGAACGCCGCGCCGCTTTTGCCAATGGCCGCTACCGGGGACTTCGAACTCTTGTTCGTATAGGTAGAACGCGGCATCATCGCGCGTTAGAACGCCTTCTTCAGCCCATTGTTTTAAAAGCTGTGACGAGTGTTGATACTGTTCAGGTGTCGCTTCGGCACCATAAGGCGCGGCCAGCTCAACAGCCACGATGTTGTGCGGATCGTGTGCTAACAGAACATCGCGCGCGTGGCCTTTGATGACATCGTAAGGCGGACAAAGAACGCGGGAAAGTTCGACGCGGTTGCCGTCGTATCGTAAACCGCGAAATGAAGTGAATTGTGCCATAGGTTGTATTTCGGCCACAAAAAGGCATAGAAAACACGAAAGGGTTGAACACTAATCTTACAGGTTTCTATAAACTCTTTTGAGTCCCTTTTGGCGTTATTTTCTGCCTTTTTGCGGCAATAGATTTTACTTGCGTGCTTTGGTTAAGCGTGTTTCCAGTTCGGCAATTGCGGCCAGAACTTCCGCTTCGTTTAATGCGGTGTTAACTGAACCGGCAACTGCCAGTTGCAGTTTATCGCTTGTTGTCTTAGCTTCTGTAAGCGCAACGTGATCTAACACCGGTTCGCCTGTTTGTAACAGTGAATGGCCGCTCATCGCGGTGGGTTGCGGCACGCCCATCAGTTGAAGCAACGTCGGCGCGACATCGGCCAAGCGTCCGCCATCGCGCAATTTCGCGTCCGTTTCCGCGCCGAATACCATGCACGGCACGAGGTTGGTGGTGTGCGCGGTGTGCGGCACGTTCAACTCGAAGTCGAATTCCTGCTCGCAGTTGCCGTGATCGGCAATCACCAGCAAGACCCCGCCAACTTGTTCGATGGCCGGAATGATCTCGCCCAGACCGTTATCGGCGGATTCGACGGCTTTGATGGCGGCGTCCAAAATTCCGGTGTGGCCGACCATATCGGTTTGCGCGTAGTTGAGGATGATGAGGTCGAACTTTTGACTGAGAATGGCGGCGACGACTTTTTCGGTGACTTCGGGCGAACTCATTTCCGGCTGCAAATCGTAGGTCGGCACATCGGGCGACTTGACCAGAATCCGTTCTTCGCCGGGCCAAGGCGTTTCGAGTCCGCCGGAAAAAAAGAAGGTGACGTGCGGATATTTTTCGGTTTCGGCGATGCGAAGTTGGGTGCGGCCCGCTTTGGAAACCGTTTCGCCCAGACCATCGTTTTGCGGGCGCGGGCCAAAGGCATACGGCGCGGTTTGCGATTCCTGATAGCGCGTCATGGTGGCGAAAAACACCTCGGGCACAACTTCCCGCTTGAAGCGCGCGCGTTCGGCGTCGGGCGCACTCTGGGCCAAATCAGCGTCGAAGTCGGGGTCGAGAAACAGTTGCATCAGTTCGCGTCCTCGATCTGAGCGATAGTTCCAACCGATGACGGCATCGCCGTTTGCGATGCGCGGACGAAGCGTTCCATCCGGCCCTTGCACGGCTGTTGCGCCGATAAACTCGTCGGTTTCGCCACGATTATACGCTTCTTGAACAGCGGCCATCGCGTCGGACGCGACGTGGCCGTGGCCTTGGGTTAAGCACTCGTAGGCTTGCCGGACGCGCGGCCAGCGCGTGTCCCGATCCATCGCATAGTAGCGGCCAATCACCGAGCCGATGCAGCCAGTTCCGGTGACAACCATTTGTTCGAGCAAGCGCGCAATGAAAGCGCGGCCCGATTGCGGCGGCGTGTCGCGCCCATCGGTGAAGGCGTGAACCACGACTTTATCGCCTTTCAATCCGTGCCGCGACGCGAGCTCGAGCAGGGCAAAGTAGTGACCTTGCGAAGCGTGGACGTTGCCGTCACTCGTGAGGCCCATCAAGTGCAAGCGTGACCCATTCTTTTGAACGTGCTTGATGGCGCCCAGAAAGACTTCGTTCGAGAAAAAGTCGCCTGTTGCGACGGAGTTGTCGATGAGCGACGAGTCTTGAAAAACGATGCGGCCCGCGCCGATGTTGAGGTGGCCAACTTCCGAGTTGCCCATCACGCCAGCGGGAAGTCCGACATCTTCGCCCGACGCGATCATCTGTGTGCGCGGGCAACTGTTCCACAAGCGGTCGAAATTGGGTTTGCGAGCCAAAGCCACGGCGTTGGCGCGCGTGTCGGCGGACAGGCCAAAGCCGTCGAGAATGACGAGCATCACCGGACGCGGCGGAGATTGAGTGGGCACCATAAAAGCGGCGGGAGTTTAAACGCCCTCCCAAAGATGAGTTGAGCTGGACAACTCAATTGGAATGGTGGGCGCGGCGCTTGCCCTTTTGTTGAAGGATGAATCCCGTTCCCCCTAAGCCAATTAAAATCGGCTCGAAAAGGAGGCACCACCCTTCGGCGCGTTGATGAGCGAGAAAGGTTTGCTTGCCGACTGACGTGTAGATGACGCCGCCGACACCTCTTCGATAAGCCCCCAAAAGTAGAGGCCACCCTCAACTTTGCCCGCGAAAGCGGTGCCGCCTGTGTAACTTGCGCAACACATCGACGCTGTTTGGGACAAAAGGCTGACGAAAAAAATCATCGAGCAGGCGTTGGAAATTCGGCGTTCGCGGGGCGAAAGAAATTCGTTGCCCATGAGTTCAAGCCATCGCCTTTTCGCCACTCAAGACCTTTGGAACTGAGTTGACAATCGTTTAGTTCAAGATTTGAATTATCTAATACAATTCCGGCGTTTGATAATCGCGCGAAATCACCGCAATGCAGTCCATCTCGATTTGCGCATCTTTAGGCAAGCGCGACACTTCCACTGTGGCTCTGGCAGGAAGCAGGTTAGTGGAAGTTTCGGTGTTGGGGAAGAAACGAGAAAAGATGCGATTCATCTCGTCGAAATCGTCCAGGTCGGTCATGTAGATGTTGATTTTGACGACATCATCCAATCGGGCGCCGCCTTCTTCGAGGATTTCGCGCAGGTTGGTTAGCACCTGTTCGGTTTGAACGGCGATGGAACCGGTTAACAGTTGGTTGGTTTTGGGATTGACGGGCAATTGGCCGGACACGAAAATCATGTCGTTGACTTTGACGCCCTGAGCGTAAGGCCCAAGCGCGGCGGGCGCGTCGGCGGTGGCGATTGTTTCTTTCATAAGACCTTGGTTTAGCGCGATTCGCGCTGGGTCGGCGAGGGCAAAGGTGGATTCGCTGTGTTGCTCGCGCGTTCGCGTAGTGTTTTGGAGGCCAATTCCAAATCAATCGGCTTGTCGATGTCAAAGGCGATGGCCGCATCGTTCATGCGCACGGCGCCCGCGTGGCAACCGATCATCTTCGACACTTTTTGTTCCACATCAGCAATTGCCAGCCGCTTCGACAGCGCGCGCGCGATGAAACCGGCGCCGAGCATTTGCGCCAGAGCGAAAGGGTTTTTGCGAGCGGCGAAGGCCTCGGAAATCAGCGATTCGAGCGATTCGAGATGCGCGCGCGGCATCAAAAAGGCGTTGCCGCCGGTGAATTGCCCTTCGCGCAACGGAGCATAAGTCCGTTTGCCGCCGGGAAACTGCGCGTCGCAAACCGCCCTGGCAACGATTGGATAAGCCGCATCGAGCGAGGCTGTGGCGGCGCTTTCCAAAAACTGCGTCCACGTTCGGCCCGTTGCCAAGGGAACATCGCCCGTCACGATGAGGATGTGGTCGCTCGTCGCCGCGCGCGCGCCCAAAAACAGGTTCTCGGTGAGCCGCTCGCCAGAAGGCAAACCGCGCACATCGGCGGAAAGCGAGGCGAGCGCCAGGGGCGTCGTCACGCAGATGATGCCCGTGATGGGCGCGGCACTTCGGAGTGAATCCAACACGTGATCGAGCAGGGTGCGCCCATCCAGTTCGATGAGCGCGCGTTCAGGCGCGCTTGAAACGGTTTGCAGGGCGAGCGGGATGCGCCCGCCCGCTAAAATAACGGCTTCCATTAGGTTTTTGAGCAGGGACTTGAAACGGTGCAGGTTGAACAAGGACGCTTCACAGCAAGTGCTTCACGGCAGGCTAAAAATGCCTATTCCGCGAAATCGCGTCGCGTGCTGTGGATGAGGTGGCAGCACACGATGCGCTACTTGGAAAGTTGTTGCTCTTCTTGGACGTTTTCCTGTGGTTTATCAAGCTTGGGTTCTTCGTCGCCCGCGCGCAGGTTTGGCTTTGTCCTCACCGCCTTGGCAAAGATATAATGCTTTGCGTTTAGCGAGCGAGTGAAAATTATGAAATCCCGAATTTTGTTGACGCTGTTGGCGTCCGGCTGTTTGGCGCTGTCGGTTCCGGCAAGTGCCCAGGACGACGCACCGGGCGACACCCAGGTTTCCCCTCCGACTTCCCCTGTTCCGGGGCAAACAGCCGACCAGTTGGAAGCGGCGGGCGATGTGCTTTACAACCAGGAGCAATACGCGCAGGCCGAACCTCTTTATCGTCGTGCGGCAACTTTGGCTCCTCGCAACGCGCACTTCCAGATGTATTTGGGCGATGCGCTCTACAACCAAGAAAAATACGCCGAGGCCGAAAAATGCTACCGTTTGGGCGTGCAACTGGAACCGCGCAACGCCAAATCGCAAACCGATCTGGCGGATGCGATTTACGCTCAAGACAAATACACGGCGGCTGAAGCGCAGTATCGCATCGCGGTTCGCCTCAATCCGAACAACCCCAACGCCCAGCAAGGTTTGGGCAACTCGCTTGCGGCCCAGAAGAAGTTCGCGCAAGCCGAAGGCCCGTGTCGCACCGCAGTGCATCTTTCGCCCCGCGACGCCGATATCCAAGGCAGCTTTGGCGATGCGCTTTATGGCCAGGGCAAATACGCGCAATCCGAAGCGCCCTTTCGCGCCGCGGCGCGTTTGGAGCCGGACAACCCGAAATGGCAAACCTACATCGGCGATGCGCTGACCGGCCAAAACAAACAAACCGCCGCCAAAGCCTACTACCAGGCCGCGGCTCGTCTCAAAGCCAAAAACGAGCAGTGAAGCGCGCTTCCACGAGTTGAACGCGCTTCTGATAGAGTCGCCATCACGAACGACGTATCACGTGGAAACAACGGAGGTATATCTGCTACTGGAAAACATCGGCAAAAATTGCCCTTTTTTAGCCAGTTGCGTTTGGCGCCCTCTCATGCGGGCCGCGCCGAAACAGAAGTTAAAGACGATGCTCCACCAACCGAGTAGTAGAAATTGCAACAAATCGAAATCAACAGTTGGTTCCTTGCTCGATTGGATTTCAAAAGAATGAAGAGGAACCATGATGCTGTGGGATTTGGGACAGAAAAGCCAAACATCTTCTTGTTGAGGTCGCATAACTGGGGTTGTTCTCAAGTGGTTAACAAAAAGGGCTTGTCTCATTCGATGAAACAAGCCCTTTTTATTATCAAATGCCCGGCAAATAACCGCCAACTGCCGAAGGCGGCGCGGCGCGCACGATGGGCGGCGCGGCAGGCGCTTGCGGGGTGCCCGCCCCTTGCAGCAGTTGCGCTTGTTGCTGGCTCGCAAGTCCCGTCATCGCGCCCAGGTTCATCGTATCCAAAGCCGAAGAGGGCACGATGATCATTGAGCCTTTGTCCTTCATGCCTTCGTAAAGCATGTTCATCGCGCGCAGATGCAAAGCGGTTGGGCTTTGTTCATACAGCTTGGCAGCTTCCATGAACTTGGCGGCGACTTGCACTTCCGATTCGCCCAGAATGATGCGCGCCTGACGTTCGCGTTCGGCCTGTGCCTGACGGCTCATGGCGTCTTGGAGCGCAGCGGGAATGGTGACATCGCGGATTTCAACGCTAGTGACTTCCACGCCCCACGGTTCGGTGCGGTTGTCGATGAGCGTTTTGAGGATGTTGTCGATTTTGTCGCGGCCCGACAAAATATCGGCCAGAGTCGAGCGACCGATGACATCGCGCAGCGCGGTTTGCGAGGCCCAACCGATGGCCTGCGAATAATCCTGCACTTCCAAAATCGCCTTTTCGGGGTTGATGACGCGCCAGAACAAAACGGCGTCCACATCGACGGGCACGGTGTCGGCGGTGATGGATTGCTCGGCTTTAAAAGTCGAGGTGATGGTGCGCAGGTCGATGATGCGCGCCACGTTTTGCGCGACGGGCGTGATGAAAAACAGGCCCGGCCCGCGCATTCCGGCGAAACGCCCGAAGTTGAGCACAACCGCGCGTTCCCACTGCGCGACCATGCGAATCGAGGCGGACAAAAGCCACGCGACAATCAGCGTCACGGCGCCCATCAAGACGCCCAGCGGCGCGGACGCCCGAAACAAAACGAACGAGATGATGCCGCCAACGATTGCGACAAACAGCCAGACGAGGGTGCGAAGACCAGAATCGACTTGCATAAAAAAGAGTGTCCTTTGACACGCGGCATTTTATCACGCGAGCCGCTTCAATAGTTCACCCAAAGCGCCCCAATTTCCAGAAATTGCGCGCAAATTTTGAAGCCATCGCTCCAACGATTGTCCCGATCCGTCGCGTTCGAGCACCAAAAAAATCGCGCCCTCGCCCGCATTTTCTTCGCCGCCCAACCCGCGTGCAGGCGAATTGGCCTCGACCGCCCCGCATAACATCCGCTCGGCCTGCCCCAGGAGCAACGCATCGCGCGCCGCTTCAACGGCATCGAGTCCCGCGCGCGCCCCGCAAAACGGCGCGTGATGACCGCGCAGTCCCCACTCAATCGAGATGATGGCCGCAGGCGCGTTGAACCCCGAATGCGAAAAAAGCAGCGGCGACACCGTTTTGGCGCCCGCCTCGGAAAGCTTCGATTCAAACGCCCCCATCGTTTGCACACATCCGAACTGCGTCCCGATGCACAACCCGAATTCGTCACCGAGCGGCCCGCGAAGTCCGGCGTTTTGCAGCGCCAAACCGCACGCCGCCAAAGCCAGCGCTGATGCGCGATCTAAATATGTTTTCGGCGCGACGGGATAATCTTTCAAATCGAAATCGGGAATCGAAAACTGACTGTCGCTTGGGAGAACGACGCCAATGGATTGAATGGAAATGTTCATGTTTATTTATAGCCGCAAATAGGCACAAAAGCGCAAAAGGATTGGTGGCTCGAATTGGAAGAACCAAATCAACATCCTTATGTAGCTCTGCTTACTCAGAATCGTTCAGGCGACCAACTCTTTTGTGCTTTTGTGCTTTTGTGCTTTTGTGCCTATTTGTGGCTAAAACTCAAACCCGTTCCAACGCCAGACACGCGTTGTTGCCGCCAATGCCACTTGAGTTACTTAATGCACGAGTGAACTGTTTTTCGCGGGCAACCAGAGGAACGTAATCCAAAGTCAAAGCCGGATCGGGTTCTTCCAAGCCCAGAGTTGGCGGTAAAATTCCGTTGCGCAGTGCTAAAGCCGTGGCAACGGCTTCGAGGGCGCCCGCCGCGCCCATCGTGTGCGAAGTCGCGGCTTTGATGCTTGAAATCGCCAACGAGTGCCCGTGTGCGCCGAAGACAGCTTCGATGGCCTGCGTTTCGGCGAGGTCGTTGAGTTGCGTGCCCGTGCCGTGCGCGTTGAGGTAGCCCACCGAATCGAGCGGCCACTTCGCTTCGTTCAAGGCGCTCTGCATCGCGTGAACCAAACCGGCGCCGCCTTTGTCGGGCGCTGTCAAGTGGTGCGCATTCGCCCCGACGCTCCAGCCGCACAACTTCGATAGGGGAAGGGCGCCGCGTTTACGCGCGTGTTTAGGTGTTTCGAGCACCACGAACGCGGCGCCTTCGCCGAAAATCGTGCCGTTGCGACGCGCATCGAAGGGGCGAATCTCGTCCGGCGAAATGGTGCGCAGAATCGAAAGTCCGGCCAAAGTTGAAAGCCCTAAACCGTCGAATCCGCCTGCAACGGCCACTTCACAGCGGCCAAGTCGCAACCAGTTCGCCGCGAGTCCAATGGCGTGCGCGCCGCTCGAACACGCGTTGGACAGCGTCGCGCGCGGGCCAAGGTTGTTCCATCTTTGCGCCGTGTAACTCGCGGCGTGATCGGGCAAAAACTGGGCGAAAGTTTCGCCATCGCGCTCGCCGTCGCGCGATAGTTCGCAGACCAGTTCCCAAGAAGCCGCGCCGCCGAAGTTGGTGCCAAAAGATAGGCCGCATCGCGCCAGTTCTTCGGGAGTTAAACCCGCGTGTTGTGCGGCTTGCGTCGCGGCGGCAAAAGCGAAAGCGCTGGCTTCGTCGCAGTCACCTTCTTCGACATAGTGCGCGGCATCGAAGCCGTTGATTTGCCCGCCGCGCGGGTTGCGAAGACCCGCCGTTTCGATTTTGGTGATCGGGCCGATGCCGCTTTGCCCTCCAATCAAGCGCTTCCAAAACGTGCCGGTGTCGAGTCCAAGCGGGCACACGACGCCGCATCCAGTCAGCAAAAGGTCGAGGTTCATGGCGAAGTTGGACTTTCCACGCGCCCAGGTGTTGCCCTGGAAGGCGTCGATGCCGCGCGTCGTTCGAAGGGGAACAGCTCCGAAAAATCCGACAACACAGCTTTTGGAATCGCCCACAGGTGCCGCTGATTCGAGAAATCAACAGCTCTGTGGGCGATTCCGCTTGAGGTGCGGGTTTCCCGATCCGGTTGTTGCGGTGCGGGAATCCGCACACAACGTTAACATCGGCGAAGGAAAATTTGCCCATGCGAAACGCGCGTGTAATGCCGAAAGTCTAAGCTTGGGTTGTTGCCCGAAAGCTCGTGTTTTGCCGGACAAAAAGAGGCTCAGATGATTCCCGTCAAACCCGTCACTGCCCCGGCGCGGCCCGTTCAGGCGCCGCCCGTTGTGGATTCCCCTCTGATGCTCTTTTTAGAGCAAGCCGAAGTTTGCCGCGAGCAAGCGCGCGACGCTGCCCGTCTCAAACGCTTCCGTTCGGCGCTCGGTCTGTTTGCCACCGCCTTGGCGTTGTGCCGTCACGTCGAGTCCAAGGGCGACGAAACGCAAATCGCCCTCGCTCAGGAACGCTTGCGTTCGCTGTCGGTTGAAAGCACAACCTATGGCGAACTGGCGCGCACAGCGCGGCGCGGCTCGCGCTAGGTTGTTTTCCCAATCTGTCCCGATATTCTGGCAACAACAAAACTCCGATTGGCTCCGGCGCGACTTGCCCCAGAGCCGATTAGTTTTCGGAGCCGATTAGTTTTAGGTCACGGCGCGTCCGGCAAATTCCAATCGCCGTCGAAAAACCCGGCGCGAACCGCGCGGCTGGTTTCGTAATGCTCGGTGGCAATGGCCAGTCGCCCGGTTTGAAGTTGGTTGTGCTCGGTTTGCGTTCCGTCGTAGATGATGTAATCGGGCAACAAATCCCACTTGTGATTGACCGGAAGCGCCGTGCCCCACCACGCGCCTGAGCACACGCCGACCAATCGCGTTGAGTTCCAAGGCGAAGGGCGCACCATGCGCAGGCCGAGGTTTTTGCCTTGGAAATTCTTCTGGCCGACTCGATAGCCTGTTTTGGTGATTTCTATTGGAAGCGCGTCGCCGATCTCCTGTAGCAACGGGTTCGAGTCGCGCGAGCCGAACAAAATCAAGTTTCTGTTCGCTTTGTCCGCGTCCGACACATCTTTGGCGGCTTTGACAAACGCCGTTCCGTCGGCGCTTTCGCTCCACTCGCGCGCGAACCGGAGCGCGTCCTTGCGGTCACTCTCGTCGCCATAAACGAGAGTGAATGGATCGCGGAGCAGCGATTTGAACGGGCCGCACCTCGCGGGCGATTTGCCCGTTTTGGCGCCGGTCGCGCTCCAAATAACGGGTTGACTCGAATCGAAATCGCCAATTTTGGCGCCATCCACGTTCAGGGTGATGGTTCCCAACGCAAGCGGTTTGAGGTCGAGCGAAAAGCGCGCGACGTTTCTGGTTTGCGCTTCGATGACGGTGCTGTTAATCTTCGCGTCGAGTCGCGCGATTTGAGAATAATCGGACAACGCTTCGATTTGCGCCCAGTCACCCTTGGCTTCGCGCAAGTCTCCTCCCGAAAACGAAATCGCGCGTGGAACGGGGCGCGGCGGTTGCCCCGCGAGCCACTCGAACGAGTGCTCGATGGCAGGCAATTGAAAGGCGTTTTCGTGGCCGACACCGGGCACTTCGAGGTATAAGAACGGCAATTTAAGCTGCGTGGCATCGGCCATCCACAAGCGCGAATGCTCGACGGGCACGGTTTGGTCAACGGCGCCGTGTTGCGAGAAAAAAGGTGTGGTGCGCCCGTTTTCAATCAAGGTTCGCGGGTTGTCGGCGTCGTAAAGCACCGTTTTCCAGGCCGGAAGTTGAAAGCGAGACAAACCAAACCAGCGGTAAAAATCGGTGCGTCCCGCGCACGGCGCCACCGCTGCCCATTGGCCCGGCGTGTGAAGCGCCACAGCATAAGCGCCGTATCCGCCCATCGAAGCGCCCGCCAAGAAAGTGCGTCCGGCGTCTATCGAATACAGGGACAAACACTCGGCCTTGACGCGAAGCACATCGTCTTCGCCCCACTGCACGAAATCGGAGTTGCGCCGGCCATACGGCATCGCCACGACAAAACCTAAATTCGTGGCCTTGGCCAGAACCTCCTCGCTCAAAAGGGCAGGCGACAACTTGGAAATGGCAGGCGAGTAGCCGTGCAAAAACACGACGAGCGGCCACTTTTTGTCGGACGAATAATTACGCGGCAAAGCCACCCAGAATGGCTGGGCCGAACCGTCATTGCCCGCGAAGTAAGCGCGCTCTTCCAAACGAAACGGCGCGTCCGAGGGCAGAACTGCGCAAGCATCACTTGTTGCCGACTCGATTTGCGCCGCGCGCGTCTTGGCGTTTTGGATCCACTCCGTCAGTTCCGGCCACGCAAAGGCGCCCTGTTGCGCTTGCATCCGCTCGGCGAGGGTGATCTGTTCGCGCTTGAACGCCAAGAGCGCGCTGTTTTGTGCTGTCACGTCGGCGTGTGCCTGCGTTGATAGGAGTAGAAGCAGGGAAGAAGGGAAGAAAATTCCATTGAACCGGTTTTTCCCTTCTTTCCTTTTTCTATTCAAAAAAAAGGGTTTCAAATGCGCAATCCTCCGTCGATGGCGAAGGTTTGGCCGGTGATATACGCTGCTTCATCGCTGGCCAGAAAAAGCGCCAGAGCCGCGACTTCTTCGGGCGTGCCAAAGCGACCAAGCGGCACCAGAGCGAGTTGTTTCTCGCGCCGCGCGGCGTCGGTTCGCCTTGTCAAATCCGTGTCGATGAAGCCGGGACAAATCGCGTTGCACGTGACGCCATAAGGTGCCAGTTCGCGCGCCGCCGCTTTAGACAAACCGATCAAACCGGCTTTGGCGGAAGAGTAATGCGCGGCCATCGTTTCGCCGCTTTGCGCGGCCTGAGAGGAGATGTTGATGATGCGACCTGTTTTGCGCCGCGAAAACGCGCGCGCCGCTTTTTTCGACAATGCAAACGCCGATTTGAGGTTCAACTCGAAAGTTTCATCCCACGTTTTTTCGCCAAGCAACCCCAGGAACGCTGGAGAAAACCCGCCCGCATTGTTGATCAAAATATCGAGCGGCCCCAGTTCTTTCTCGGCCTCGTCCCACATTTTGGAATACGCCGCAAAATCGCGCGCATCGGCTTGCAGCACGACGGCCGTTCGATTCATCACTTCAATTTCCCCCGCGACTTCGCGCACGGCCTCTTCGTTTTGATGAAAATGCAGCGCGACATCGGCGCCCGCGCGGGCCAAAGCGAGCGCGATGGCGCGCCCGATGCCGCGCCCCGAACCTGTGACGAGGGCGCGTTTGGAATCGAGGGAAAACATGGATTGAGTTTGGTCGAAGCCCTCACCCGGCCTTTGGCCACCCTCTCCCACAAGTGGGAGAAGGCCTCCCGTTGACACGCTGTTCGAAGCCGCGAGTTCCTGTTGACGTTATTGAATCCTGATGCGAGAGCCGCAACTTCGATCAGAGCCGCAACTTCCCCGCGCGGCTTTGAACAGCATGTCAACGGGAGGCCTTCTCCCACTTGTGGGAGAGGGTGGCCAAAGGCCGGGTGAGGGCTTCTACTCGCCTTCCAGCACAACTACCGCCGCCGCAATGCCGCCGTCGTGCGAGATCGAAAGTAGCACGTTTTTGACGCCGCGTTGACTCATCTTTTGTGCCGCCGCGCCCGTTGCACGAAGCGTCGGGCGACCGCTTGGCTCGCGGGCGACTTCAAAGCAGAGCCAATTGATGCCGCCAGTGAATCCTGTTCCCAGCGCTTTGCACGCCGCTTCTTTGGCCGCGACGCGTCCAGCGATGTGATTGGCGAGGGCTTGAGGGTGCGTATATTTGCGGGCTTCGGCGCGCTCATTGGGCGTGCAGATTTTGGCCAGAAAGCGCTCGTCAAAGCGCGCGAGGAGGTCTTTGATGCGATCCACGCGCGCGATGTCGAGTCCAAGGCCGAGGATCATCGCGCGTCTCCGGCGAATTGTTTCACATCGTCTTCGGACAACACTTTGCCAGGCAATTTCGCGGCGAGGGCTTCGAGTTCCACGCCCAATTCTTTGGCGGCGCGGCGCGCGGCGGGCGTGGCGCGCAAACGTCCACCCGCGCTTAAAGGAGGGCTGGTGCGTTCTGCCAAATGGGCGGACGTTGCCGCCGGATTTACATCCTCTTTGGGTTCAACCCGATTGGAAGTGGACGGCAGTCCCGCTCCGGTTAAAGCCGCGTTTTCCTGTGACACGTCGATCATCGCCTCACCCGCGTCTCCGACCAAAGCCAGGATGAAACCGGGCGGCACGACGGCTTTTTCGGGAGCTACCAACCCGCGCACGATTCCGGCGACTTCGCTTTCCAGTTCGAGCGTGGTTTTTTCGGTGATGAGTTCGCACAGCGGTGTTCCCACGACGACTGCACTCCCAACCGAAACCAACCAGCGCCCGATGGTGCCTTCTTCCATGTTCTCGAATAGGCGCGGTAACACGACTTTTTGCATTCAACTCAAGTATAAACTCGCTTCATGCCCGATTTTTCGCTGCCTTTTTCGCCCGATGATGCCCTCGTCATCGCGCGCGAAGCCAACGCCTTGGCGCTTTCGATGAAAGGCGCGCGCCCCGAACTCAAGGGTGATGACACAATCGTCACTGAAGCCGACCGCGCCGTTGAACGTTTGCTGCGCGCCCGATTGGGCGATTTGGCGCCTGGGTGGAGTTTTCTGGGCGAAGAAACCGGACTGTCCGGCGACCCGAACGCGCCGACGTGGGTCATCGACCCAATCGACGGCACCACCAATTTCGCGCGCGGCATCCCGCTGTGGTGCGTGTCGATTGGCGCCGTTTACGCGGGCGAACCGGTATTTGGCGCTCTTGCCGTGCCGGAATTGGGCGAATTGTATTGGGCGGCCAAAGGGCAGGGCGCGTGGAAAATCAAGGATGGCCAAACGCGCCGTTTGCGCGTTCACGATTCCCTCCCACTTGCGCAGGAAGACCCAATCGCGGGCAACACCACCGTTGATCGCATCATCAACTTCGCCGATGTGCCCAACCGCTTGCGCAACTTCGGTTCACTGGCTTACCACCTGGTTTTGTTAGCGCAGGGCGGCATCGTAGCCAATGTCGCGCACTATCACAAGCTATATGATGTCGCAGCAGGCTTATGTTTATGCTTTGAAGCCGGATGCGAAGCGCGCTATCTCGATGGGAAACAGTGGCAAGCGAATGTTTCCACCGAAAGCGAAACCACGCCGATGATTTGCGCGCCGCCACAAACGCTCGAATATCTGTTACAAAACTTGAAACTGAAAGCCGTGCCGGAAGTTTCCGAGGCGGACGCGCAAAACAAAGGCATTCCAATGGTCTGAACCGTGCGCCGCTTTCTGATGTTCCCTCCGCTATGGGCTTGTTTATTTCTTGCGGGTCAAGTGACTCTTGAACTGGTGCAAAGGATTAGTTTCTGGGCGTTCGTTTATTTTCAACGACAAGCGACCGATGTTTATATCCACATCCTACCCAAACTCAGTTTTTCCAGGTTTCTTCCAGGAATGATAGTTGGAGCCAATGTGGGACTGGCTTTCGCCGCGCTCGACTTAGGATTGAACCGTCGAAATGATTTACACGGCGGAGAAACATTGAAGAGGCTGATGAAACATGGGTTTCAAAGCCTGGTTGTTGCGGTTTCGTTCATCGTCGTTTCAACAAGTGCCAGGGAGTTCATCTGGATTAGCTATGCTGGGCATCGGCGCTATCACGCCTACCCACCAGACTTTCAACTTTTGAACGCCTTGAGTTGTGTGCCGGTGCTGGCTTTGGTTAGCGCGTTTTTGTGGACGATGAGCAAATCACTTCATCATCGTTAAGAAGCAAGTTTTCAATATCATGATTCATCATCTCGTCTGGTTCAAATTGCGCGAGGACATCGCGCCGCAAGACAAAGAGTTTTTGCGCTCGCAACTGAACGCTTTACCCGAACAAATTCCGCAAATCGTCGAACTGGCGTGCGGCGAAGATTTCTCCGGTCGTTCGCGCGGTTACGCGTGGGGTTTGGCAGTTCAGTTCCGCACCCGCGAGGACGGCCAAATCTACGACAAACATCCCGAACATCAGGCGTTCATCGCGTGCTGCAAGCACTTGTGGAGCGACGTGCAAGCGCTTGATTTCGAGGTGTAAACGGCGAAAAAACACCTGAATTGAACTTGGAGCGGGGCTTGAGCGCCAAAGCGAGAGTATGAAAATCCAAACTTCCAAAACCGCCTTAGTTCTGGCAGGCGGCCTGCTTTTCGGTGCAGGAGCGGCGAGCGCGCAACTCGACCAGATCCTCAAAATCGGCGGCGTTCAGCTCATCGTGCGTCAGTTCGGCGGCTCCATCAACTCCATTCTCAACCGCGTCACGGGCCAGAACAACCTTGATGACCCGAACTCGGTCACCAAAATCGTATCGGTCTTGTCGGCGGGTTCACGCGGCGCCATCGGCATCGTGCAGGTGTCCGGCCCGCGCGAACAGGTGGACAAAGTCAAAGCCGTCGCGCAGCTGCAAACCCAGGTGCGCGCTCTGAGCACGCTTCAAGCGCGCGTGTTGATTCCCATCGATGCCAACAGCCTGTCCAACATCCGCCGCGTTCCCGGCGTGGGCGTTTCGGCGATTGTGGACATCAAGTTGTAACCCTGCGCGCCACAAAACGAAAACGCGGCTCAAAGTGAGCCGCGTTTTTGTTTTGATGACCAATCTCCTTCTTTGCTGTAAGGCAGAACAATCCACGAGCCACAGCGAAGTTGTTGACGGTTGAGTAAATCCTATAATGAGTAGTCACTTCTATTATGGCTGTTTGCGCCGCTTGAGTTTGGCTTGCACGTTTTGCCGCAATGATCTAATGCCCTGCTTTTTAACTTGCTGTAGGGGTTCAACGGTTTTCAAGAGTTCGGGGGACAAACCGTCTGCTTGGCCGCAAGCAATCGCTGCCTGAAGTAGGGTTTGAAGATGATGGCGCCTCTTGCGATTGATGCGCGCCTTTTTCTTCGGCCAGTTCTTGCGAAAGGCGTGCGGGTTCTCGATCAGTGGCCTCATGTCCTTATCGTAATCTTCCTGCTTCTTCTGCTGAGGACTTTTATGACGCTCAGATTTTGCAATGCGCACAATGTTCATGCCCTTGAGTGTTGCACAAAGCCAAAGCATCTTTTAAACAGAGCGCTTTTGCGTGGCTCTGAATGATGTTGTTTTCTTGAAGCCACTGGCTGCACTGAGACTCGGTGAGGCATTTTATGCGGGAAGTTTACAGTGCAAAGAATGACCTCGGCATTTTCCCTTGAGTTGCAATTCTCTCAAACTGTTTCCCATGCCTAAACCGTTAATTGCAATCGTTGGACGACCCAACGTGGGGAAATCGCACCTGTTCAACCGTCTCGCGCGCCAAAAAATCGCGCTCGTCGAAGATTTCGAGGGCACGACGCGCGACCGGTTGTATCAACAAATCGAGATTTGGGGGCGCGAATGTTTGCTCATCGACACCGGCGGCTTCGACTCGATGGATAAAGAAGGGTATACGCCCGCGATTTTGGGTTCGACGCAACTCGCCATCGAAGAGGCCGACATCATCGTGTTCATGGTCAATGGGCGCGAAGAGCCGACGACGCTTGATTTCGTCATCGCCGACGTGCTGCGCAAAACGACCAAGCCGGTCATCATCGCGGCCAACAAGCTCGATACGCTCGCCATGAAACCGGCGAATCACTACGCGCTTCGCATGGGACAGCCGCTTCCGGTTTCGGCGGCGACCGGTTTTGGCGTGGCGGAACTGACGGAAAAAATCGAGGACGTGCTGGCGCCCAAAGGCGACGACGAGGAAGAGGATGACGAGCGCATCCGCGTCGCCATCGTTGGAAAACCAAACGTTGGCAAGTCGCAGTTGACCAACACGCTGTTGGGGTTCGAGCGTTCGATTGTGAGTCCCGTTCCCGGCACGACGCGCGACGCGGTGGACACGCCCCTCGATTGGAATGGCGAACCGCTCTTGCTCATCGACACGGCGGGAATGCGGCGCAAATCGCGCGTCAAGCGCGACGAAACCGCCGTCGAATACCACATGGTTTTGCGCGCGCTCCGCGCCATCGACCGCGCGCACGTCGTGGTGCTCTTGATTGACGCGGGCGGCGTGACCGACCAGGACACCAAAATCGCGGGCTACGCGTTTGAAGCCGGAAAACCGCTCATTGTCGGCGTCAACAAGTGGGACTTGATCGAGGGAGAACCCGCCAACCCCGAGAAGCGAACGCTCGCGCAGAAAGACTACGAGGCGAATCTGAACAACTACCTCGCGTTCGTTTCATATGCGCCAATTCACTTTTTGTCGGGCGAAAAAGGCTGGGGCGTGCAAGAGATGATCGCCGATGCGCTGTCGATTGCGCGCAACGGAACCGAGCGCATCACGACGGGCCAACTCAACGACCTGATCCGCCGCTCGATTGCCGAACATCCGATTCCCTCGGTCAAAGGCCGTCCGGTGAAGTTCCGCTACGCCACGCAGTTCGCGGTCAACCCGCCCAAAATCGCGGTGTTTTTGAACCAGCCGGAACTGCTGCACTTTTCGTATGTGCGGCGCATCGAAAACGTGATTCGCTCCAAGTTTCCGTTTCGCGGGGTGCCGCTCAAAATCGAAGTGCGCAAATCGAATCCGCGCGATGAAAAGGGCGACAGGTAGAGGTTTTGAGTCGCAGAGAATAGCGGAGAAAAACAGAAAGGAAGGAAAGGGATTTAGTTTGTTTTCCTCTTGATTTACTTCTGCTCCTTTGTGATTGTCTCCGCTACTCTCCGTGTCTCTTGAGTTCTTATGATTTTTCTGGCGCTGTTGCTGTCGTTTGTGGTCGGCTCGATTCCGTTCGGCGTGTTGCTCGGCAAAATGCGCGGCGTCGATGTGCGCGCGGTTGGTTCGGGCAACATCGGCGCAACCAACGTGTGGCGCGCGCTGGGGCCGACTTTTGGCGTGCTCTCGTTTGCCCTCGATATGTTGAAGGGACTGGCGGGGCCGCTTTTGGGACGCTTGTTGCTGCATGGCGCAGGTGGCAGCGGCCACGAAATCGGGGTTGCGGCGTGCGGCATCGCGGCGGTTTTGGGCCACATTTTTTCGCCGTTCCTGGGGTTCAAAGGCGGCAAAGGCATCTCGACTTCATTGGGCGCGCTGTTCGGTTTGATGCCGCTCGTGGGGATTACAATCTTCGCGTTTTGGGGCGTGGTGCTGGGACTTACGCGCATGATTTCCCTCGCCTCGGTTGCGGCTTGCATCGGGCTTCCGGTTCTGGCGCTGCTCTTTCACGTTCCAACCCCGTTTTTTCTGGTCGCGCTGCTCATGGGCCTGTTCGCTTTGGCGAAACACATTCCGAACTTGAAGCGCATCGTGGCGGGAACAGAACCCAAAATCGGGGCGAAAAAAGCGGCGTGAATCAACTGGACTCAAGAGATGTTGCGGACGGGTAAATCAGAGATTAACTCATCCAAACCCGCCTTTATCCGTTGCAGCAGTTCGCGCAGGCGGACTTTGGTTCGTTGCGACGAGTTCATTCACCTGGCGCAAGAAGTAATTTGGCGCCAACTGGCCAAAAACAGAGAAAACGCGCTTTATCCCGCAAAGTGCTACACCAACTTCATGCGCATCATCAAACACGGCGAGGGGATCTGGACGATTCCCGATTTTCTTTCGGCGGAGCGGTGTCGGCGCCTCATCGGTTTTTCCGAGGGGTTTGGCTTTGAAGAAGCGAGCGTTGGTTTGTCCAGCGGCGCCAAAATGATGAAGGGCGTGCGCGACAATTTTCGCGCCGAAGTGGACGACGACGAACTCGCATCTCAAATGTGGCGCGAGGTGGAAGCTGAGTTTCCGGCGCGCATCCAGGGCGTTCGAGCGGTTGGGCTGAACCCGCACTTTCGTTTTTACCGCTACGAGAACGGCCAAAAATTTAAGCGTCATATCGACGGGCGCCAAAAAGTGGGCGAACTCGAATCGCGCGTGACGTGGATGATCTACCTCAACGACGACTTCGCGGGCGGCTCCACTGCGTTTGATGACATCGAGATTCGGCCCGAAAGGGGAACGGCGCTGCTCTTCATCCACGAGCAAAAGCACGAAGGTTGCCCGGTTGAGCGCGGGCGCAAATACGTGCTTCGCTCGGACGTGTTGTTCGCGCGCGACGGGGCGAGCGAGGATGCGAGTTGAAAATCGCGGTTTTGGGCGCGGGCAGTTGGGGCACGTCACTGGCGGTTTTGGCCTCACGCGCTGGAGGGGAAGTGACGTTGTGGGGCCGCAACTCCGAGCACATCGAAACGATGCGGCGCACCGGACGAAACGCGCGTTTTTTCCCCGATCTGGACTTGCCGCCGCTGCGTTTTTGCGACCAACTCAGCGACGCCTTCGAGGACGCCGAGATCGTGGTGTGCGCGCTACCAAGTTCGACGTTGCCATCGATGGCGGGCCAAATCGTGCCGTTGCTATGGCCAAACGCGCTGCTCGTGTCGGGCACTAAGGGTTTGCATCCTGAAACAGGAGAGCGCGCTTCGCAAATCTGGGCACGGGCCGGGTTGGATGAAGCGCGCTTTGTGGCGTTGTCGGGGCCAAATCTGGCGCGCGAGATCGTGGCAGGTGCGGCGACTTCTTCGGTTGTGGCGTCGGTTGATGGCGAGTCGGCGCGGCGCGCGCAACTCGCTTTCGATGCCGGACTTTTTCGGGTGTATACCAATGCCGATTTGTTGGGCGTTGAACTGGGCGGCGCCTTGAAAAACGTGGTGGCCATCGCTGCTGGCATGGGTGACGGGCGCGGTTTTGGCGACAACGCCAAAGCCGCTTTGATGACGCGGCACTGGCGCGAAATGGCGCGCTTGGCCTCAGCTCTGGGTGCGCGCGAATCGACGCTGTGGGGCTTATCGGGATTAGGCGATTTGCTGGCGACGTGCGCTTCGGCGCAATCGCGCAATCACCAGTTGGGTTGGCACATAGGACGCGGCTTTTCTCTGCAAGAAGCCCAGCGCGAAGTCGCCCAGACAGTCGAGGGCGTTCACACTTGCCGCGCGGCGCTGGAATTGGGACAAACGCACGGCGTGTTTTTGCCCGTCACGCGGGGATTGGGCGCAATTTTGTGGGGTCAGGTGCCGGTTGAACGGGCGTTGTCAGAGTTGCTTGGCCGCCCCGGAAGAAGCGAAGGGGAAGACGACACGCCCAAAATAGCGTGAATCGGACGCCAAATTCGGGGATTTCCCGAAAAATTTGTTGTGGGTCAAGAATCTTTCCAGAAAATCCCTTTTCGTGGCGCGTCTGTTGCGATAAGGTAGAACGCAGTTTCCCTCCAGCGCGAACTGGCTTTATAAAGGCGTCGGCGCGAACGGGACAGCACACATTAACACCATGTCAGACATCATGAATCGTAGCGACGTGCTGGACACGGTCGCGGCTGAGTGCGACCTGCCTCCAGTCAAAGTGGACGCCGTTCTCAAGGCGTTTGAAGGCGCCATCGGGCGCACGTTGTCTCAAGGCGGCGAAGTGCGCATCGCCGGATTTGGCACGTTCAAAACTTCCGCGCGCGCGGCGCGCACTTCGCGCAATCCACGCACTGGCGAACCAGTGGCGGTTCCGGCCCGCACCGCCGCCCGCTTCATTCCCGGCAAAGGTCTCAAAACCGCCGCCGCAGGCGCTGGAACAGGCAAAAGCGCCACCGCCGCGCCTGCGCGCGCCGACACCAAAGTCGCGGCAGGGCAGGCCTCGGCCAAAACTCCAAAAGCCAAAGCGGGAGTTGCCAAAACGGGCACAACTAAAGCCGCCGCGCCTAAAAGCCCGGCCAAAACGGACGAAGGAAAAGCCGCACCCAAAGCCGAAAAAGCGGCTAAAGTGCCCGCTAAAAAGAAGAAGTAAACGCCCGTTCCTGTTAAACCGCTGCCTTCAACGCAGCGGTTTTTGTTCGTTTGAGCGGCGAGAAATGCAAGGGCTTGAAGTGGCACGGCGTTTGAGACAAACTGCGGGCGCTTTAGCGCGGCGAAAGCCCCGCCTTCCTTTCACATGAAAATCGCTCACATTTCCGTTTTGGCTGCTCTTGTGGTGGCATCTCAAGTCGCGTTCGCTCAATCGCCTTCCATGTCCAATAGCGCCATGTCCAGTGGCCCCGGTGCGACCACGACCACAACGACCACAACAGGTGCTGCCGGGGATCCGGGCAACGTGTCCAACGTTGGCTCCATCACCGCATCCGACACGACCAGCATCGACACTTCGGCCAACGACACTTCCTTGACTGACACGGCGCCCAAAGGCGAAATGGCCAACACCGGCGGCGAACCGCAACTGATGCTCATGGCTGGTCTGGTTTTGGCGGCGTGCGGCCTGTTGCTCCGTCGCAAGACGGCGGGCCAAGCGATTTAGTCGCTCACCCACAGGCTGGTTCAAACCCTCCGCGTTTGCGGGGGGTTTTCGTTTTGCTATCATCACCTGACAAAACAAAAAGAGCGGATACGCATCCGCTCTTTTTGTTTTCACTTGAAATTACGCGGATTTTTTCGAGTTCTTCGCGTCCTCATTTTGAACTTCGCCGATCACGGTTTTGGCGTCTTCAACCGCATCGTCTTTGGCATCTCCAACGAAGTGTTCCGTTGCTGTGGCGGCGCTTCCCACGACACCAGCGACTTTGTCGAAGATGTTGGGATGTTGCGGCCCGTCGCCCGCTTCGGCAGTTGTGCCCGCTGTTTCGATGCGTGCCGCTTTTGTTGCTTCAGCGGCCACACCTTCAACGGAATCAGCCGTAGTGATGCGGCTTTCGACACCTGTTCCGCTGGGCGCGGTTGTGGATTCGGTTGCTTTGGCGGCGGCGGCGGTGGCACCCTCGATTTTGTCCGATGCGGCATCGGCGGCGCTTGTCGTTTTGTCCACCAGATCGCCTTTGACTTTGTTCAAGCGGTCTTTGATGGCGGCGCGCGAACGGCGTCCACCTTTGGGCACCAGGAAGTAAAGCACGGCGCCGATCAAAACCGCGCCGCCAAGCAGCGTCCAGATCGAGAAGCCGCTCTTTTTCTCTTTGACGACTTGATACTCGAAATCGCCTTCGTCTTGCTGCTCTTCGACATCGATGTGAACGGGTGCCGAACGGCGCAGGCGAATCTCTTCGGCTTCGCGCGCTGAATCGGCGCTTGACGCACCCAGTTGCGTTTGGCGGGCTTCGACGGCTTTTTGCTGGGCTTCAAATTCGGCGCGTTTTCCGGCGAGTTGGCGTTCGTAACGCGCGATCTCGGCTTCGGCTCGCTTTTGTGCTTCGCGCGCGGCGGCTTCGGCTTCGCGGGCCGAAGTTTCGGCGGCTTTTTGCGCGGATAGAGCCTTCACGCGTGCGGCTTCAACGGAATTGGAAGTGACATCGGCACTGTCGGAGGTCGATTTCGCGGTTGCAGCGACAGTTTCGCCGCCGCGATGGAGCAGGGCACCCGCTTTGGAACTCAAAATTTCGCTCGCGCTCGATGCGCCTTTTCCAGCGGTTTGCGCAAGAGATTGAGCAGAACCGACAGCACTTTGAGCGAGCGATTGCGCCGAACCAGCGGCGCTGTGGGCGAGAGATTGGGCAGAATCAGCGGCGTTGTGCGCGGCGTTTCCGATGACGGATCCGGCAGAACCGGCGAGCGACTGGGCGGATCCGGCGAGAGAACCCGCAGAACCCGCGACGTTTTTGGCGGCGTCGGCAGCGGCGCGGCGGGCGAGTTCCAATTTGGATGGTGGCTGACTAAAGAACATAGCGCAAAGGCAGGCGGCAAATGAAATGCCGCTGACTTCCTCGCTTTGAAAGGAGAACTCCTCAAGCGCCAGGCCCGAATTTGCGCTATTCTTTTTTGCGCTTGCGGCCAACTTTTGCTTTGGCCGCCTCATCCAATGGCTATTTCTACCTCAGATTTCAAGACCGGCCTCACCATCGAATTTGAAGGCAAGGTCTATCAAATCCTCGAATTTCAGCACGTCAAACCCGGCAAAGGTAGCGCTTTTGTGCGCTCGAAACTGCGCAACTTGCAAACCGGCTCCACCTTGGAGCGCACCTGGCGCGCGGGCGAGTCGATGGAGCAGGCCATCGTCGAGCGGCGCCAGGTCGAGTTCCAATACCGCGACGGCGACGATTTCCACTTCATGGACATGACCGACTTCGACCAGATGCAACTGAACAAAACGCAAGTCGGCGACTCTGCCAAATTTCTGCGCGACAACACGCCCGTTCAAATTACGACCTGGAAAGACACCATCTTGGGCGTCGAACCGCCGCAAACCATGGAATTTCGCGTCGCCCAAACCGATCCGGGTCTTCGCGGTGACACCGCTCAAGGCGGTTCCAAGCCCGCGACGCTCGAAACCGGCGCCGTCGTCACCGTTCCGCTCTTCGTCAACGAAGGCGAAATGATCCGCGTTGACACGCGCACCGGCGCATATCTGGAACGGGTCAAGTAGTCGCTTCGCTCTGAAATGGAGGGCAAGAGGGGAGAAGTTGGTGTGGACACATCTGTTTTAGCTGTCGCCAATTCGTTCTCCTCTTCTCCTCCGCTCCTTTTTCCCCTTCGGGAAACGAGCGAATACCTCCCCAACGAGCCATGATAGAGCGCCGCGAATTTATCTCGATTTGCCGTCAAATCGGGGCGATGATGGAAGTGGGCGTGGATTTCCTGCGCATCACGCAGGCTCTTCGCGCGCAAACTGACAACCCGCGACTGCTCGAACTCTACGATCAACTCGACGCCGACCTCAAAGAAGGCGATTCCTTGTCCGAAGCGATGAGTCACGCGCCGGATGTGTTTTCGCCCTTCGCTGTCTCTTTGATTCAGCAGGGCGAGGCGCGCGGCAACATCGAGTCAGCGTGGGAACGAATCGCCGATTTTTTTCGCCAACAGGCCCGCGAGGATTTGGAAATCGGCGAAGACTCGGTGGCGCTTGAACCGGCGGGCGCCGTCTTTTCCCACGGCGCCGCGTCTTCGGGTTCAGCAACAACTTCGATTGGAAGTGCCGGACGAAGTGCATCGCTTGGGGTGTCCGAGCGGGCGCAGATCGCGCTGGGACGCGCTCTTGTGGGAGTGGCGCTGTTGCCCGCGTGTTTGGGCGCGGTGCAGGCTCTGGTTGAGCTGGGTCTGGTCGAGCGGCGCTGGGCGACTTCCGTGGAACTCTGCGTGGCGGCGGCTTTTCTATCTATCGCGGGCGCTTGGATGTTTCAACGGGCGACCAAGGCAGGGCAGGACGCGAAGTGCGCATTTTGCGGGCGACTCGAATCGCGCGATTCGCCACTTGTTCAATCGCCGCGCTTGGCGGGCGCAGCGATTTGCGCGGATTGTGCGGCGCAAATCGCGGTCGAAGCGCCTCAAAGTGAGGCGGCGCGCAACGAGGAAAAACAGGAGCGCCAACGGGCACTGCGCGAGGTGGCCAACGCTTTGCCCGCAAACGAAGGTTTGGACGATGACGCCATCGTGTTAGACGATGACGATCCGCTCGCGCCCTCCCCGCGTTGACCCGGTTGATCGTTCGGGGTGCAAGGGACGAAACGATAATGAAGATTCTTCTGGTGGACGACAACGAGGAACTGCGCGAATTTATGGCGCTGAGCCTGAGCGAAGCGGGCATCGAGACGGTCACGGCAGGAAGCGCCGCCGAAGCGCTGGTCAAAGCGACCGCCGACCGGTTCGATGTTCTGGTCGTGGACTCGTTTTTGGGCCAAGACGACGGTTTGGAACTGGCGACCCGCTTGAGCACGCCCGTCAAGGGCAGCAAAAGCACGCCAGTCTTGCTGATGTCCACTATCTCCACAGCACTGGCGCGGCGCATGGCCACAGCAGCTGGTTGCGCCGATTTTATAGTCAAACCCTTTGGCCTAACCCAATTCGCGGAACTTGTGCGCGGTTTATCTCGCACACGCAAATGAAAACGCCCGGCTTTGGCCGGGCGTTTTGTGCGGTTAGAAAGGCCGCCCTTGCAAAACGTGTCCCAGTTGAGACAGGCTGGAATTCACTCGTAGATGGCGACGCGACTGCTTTGCACATCGCGCACGCCGCGCACGGCGCGCACGACGGTGAGGAGCATTTGAAACTCTTTGCGCACGTTGATTGTGCCGCTGGAGCCGCGCGGCGCTTTGACTTTGCCTTGCAACTCGATGGTGCCGTTCATGCAGTTGATATTCAGTTCGGTGATGTCCAGCCCGGTGCGTGCCGCTGCTGCGCGCGCCGTTTTCGCTGTATGACGATCTTCATCTTTGGAGTTCATGGTTTGCCTGTGAAAGCCTCAGTGTGAACGATTGGTGCGGTTTTTTCCACCAGAGCCACATCTCCGGGATGCACTTGAAGTGGAAGCCCCTCGAAACCCTCGGCTGTCCACCACAAGCGGAGCGAACCGGCTTGTGGGCCATCGGGCGCGAGCAGACGCAGTCGAAGCGTGGCACGGCGCGGCACCGTAGACCAGTTGAAGTAGCGCCCGCTGCCCAGCGTTTGCGTGGAAGTCGGTCGCGGGGACAAGATGGACAACCCCCAGCGCCGCTCGTCTTTGCGGCTCAGGCGAAGACGTAAGGAGCGAAGCGGTTCCTCGTCGCCCGCGTCCGTCGGAGAAAGAGTGAGCGTCCAGATTTGCGCGCGCCCATCGCGCGGATCAGGCACGCTTTGCCCGCTCAAAATCAGCGTTCCTCGCTCGCGGTCGCGCGTGTCGCGCGCCAGATTGACCGAAAGCAAGGCCAGCATCGCCGCGCCCGCGCCCAAAATGATGGCCCACACGAGCGGCAAAACCGGGTAGCGAAGCGGCCTGCGCCACCCGAACCGCCGTAGCGAAGGCAAGCGCGCGCCGCACGCTTCGCACAAAGGAAACGCGGGGAACGTGTCGAGGTTGACTAACTCGCACCGGGCGCACATGACTTTTTTCACTGATTTAGATGTCGAGCGAATCGGCACTCGCAACTGCCGCTCGAAGCGCGCCCACGGTTTCCGATAGCGGCTTGGGCGGCGCGAACACCGCCGAACCCGCGACCAAAATGTCGACGCCCGCGCGCACAAGTTCGCCCGCGTTGTGGGCTGAGACGCCGCCATCGACTTGAATGTGGAAAGCCAAACCGCGCTCGCGCCGCCGGGCATCAAGGCGCCGGATTTTGTCGAGGGCGAGGGGCAAAAACTTCTGGCCGCCAAAACCGGGATTGACGCTCATCACGAGCACGTAATCGAGGTCGGGCAAAATCACATCGAGCGTTTCGACGGGCGTCGCCGGGTTCAAAACCGCGCCTGCCAGGGCGCCGCCATCTTTGATGGTGTGAACCAAACGGTGCAAATGTGCCTGCCCTTCGACGTGAACGCTGATGCTTTGCGCGCCCGCTTCTAGAAATTCGGGGATGCGCTCGGCGGGGTTGGACACCATCAAGTGCGCGTCGAAATGCAAGTCGCACACGGGCCGCATGGCTTTGAGAAACAGCGCGCCGAAAGACAGATTGGGCACGAAATGCCCGTCCATCGCGTCGAAGTGCAACCATTCAACGCCCAGTTGTTGCAACTGCGCGACCTGTTCGCCCGCGCGCGTCCAATCGACCGACAACAGCGAAGGGGCCAGCAAAACGGAACGGCTCACGCGCATGGCTCCTTGGGCGCCCGAAACGCCGGGGAACAAAACGAGGGCATGGATGAAAAGTGGGCGAATCGCATGGGTTCCAGTTTGGCGGAGAACGCACTCTGAAGTTGGGCGGCGCAAAGTAGCGCGTTTCCATCGAAAAGTGGCGGTTGACCTCAAGCAGCCAAGCGCAAGAGCCGTGAGTGCCGCTCGCTCTTGGAGCATCGCGCGCGACATCGCAGCGCACAAAGTCGGTTGGAAGAGCACATCGGTGCCGCTTGTTTTCCAGCCACAAGCGGCACTGACGTGCTCTTCCAACCGACTTTGTGCGCTCTGACGAACGCGCATCAACGCGCGCCCATTTCCACGTTACTTGGCGCGTTGCAACAGTTGCGCGACAACTTCCACGAGGTCAAGAGCGCCGATGGGCTTGGCCAGATAGCGCTCAAATCCGGCTTCGCGCGCGCGCGCCTCGTCCGAAGCCGAAGCGTAAGCCGTGAGTGCAACGGCGGGCATCGTCTGGCCGCGCAGGAGCAGTTCGCGCCGCAGTTCGAAGCCGTCCATGTCGGGCATCCCGATGTCGCACACGATGGCTTGCGGCGCGAACTGAGGCACAATGTCCAACGCGGCGCGTCCACCTGCGGCCACGCGCACTTGAGCGCCCGCGTCTTCGAGCAAACGCGCGAGCATTTCGCGCGTGAAAGGTTCATCGTCCACCACCAAAATGCGAAAGCCTTTGAGTTTCTCGCCGCCTATTCGCTCTGGCGGGAACTCCGTTTGCGGCGGGGACAAGACGCTCGGCTGATCGGCTGTTAAAGGCAATTCCACGCCAAAAGTCGCGCCCAAACCGCGCCCGGCGCTCCTCACATCCACGCTCCCGCCGTGCAGTTCGGCGATGTGTTTGACGATGGCCAACCCCAATCCCAAACCGCCCGCTTTGCGCGTTGAACTTGAATCGCCCTGCTGGAAACGGTCGAAAATGCGCGGCAAAAGATCCGCCGAAATCCCCGCGCCCGAATCCCGCACTTCCAACCGCGCACGCGGCACAGCAACAGACGCATTAGTCGCACTCGAACCGCCAGTCGCACTCGAACCGCCAGTCGCACTCGAACCGTTGATGGCGCCCAAACCGTTAGTGGCACTTGACGCATTAGCTGCCCCTAAATCGTTAGCTGCGCTCGAAGCGTTGGCTATCTTAGACGCAGATGATGAACTCGATTCCTCGCTTATGCGATAGAGGGAAACGTGGATTTCGCCGCTTGAGGGCGTGAACTTGATGGCGTTTTGCAGCAAGTTCCACACGACTTGGCCCAATCGTCCGGCGTCGGCGTCGGCGTGCAGGCCGCTTTGCAAGTCGAGTTTGACGTTCAAGCGTTTCTCGTTCCACACGGTGCGCAGGCTTTCCACCGAACGCGCCACGAGTTCGTCCAAGGCGACATCGCGCAGTTCGAGGCGTAGTTTCCCGGTTGTGATGCGCGACACGTCGAGGATGTCGTTGACCAATTGCGCCTGCGCGTTGGCGTTGCGTTCGATGACATCATACGCTTGTTTGCGAAGCGCGTCATCGGCGGCGGGCGAGCGCAGAAGTTCGAGCCAGCCCAAAATCGGCGTGAGCGGCGTGCGCAGTTCGTGCGACACAACGGCCAGAAATTCATCTTTGGCGCGGTTGGCAGCCTGGGCTTCGTCGCGCGCTTTTTGGGCGGCATCGCGCGCGACCTGGGCTTCTTGCAGCAAACGCGCGTTGTCGGCGGACAGCGCCGCGCGGTGCGCGACTTCTTCGGCCAAAGCGACATCGGTTTCGTCAAAAGGCCGCTTCGATCCGGCGTTTAGCCAGAACATCGCGCCCAGCGTTCGTCCGCGCGCCGAAAGTGGGGCGATGATGGCGCTTTGCACGCCGATTTCGCGCAAGAGCAGCCTGTATCCACCGTCCGCCTCGTCCGAGCGTAGGGAAGCGAAGACGCCCGGAGAATACAGCGCAGCTTGGCGTGTTCCGAGCGCGTCCACCACATTCCAGGGCAGGCGCGGATCGCGTTCGAGCAGTTCGCCCAGACGACGCGCCAGTTCGGATTGCGCGGGATCGGCGTGCGCGATGCTGGAATTGTGCAGCGAGCCGTCCGGCTCGGCGAGGGCGATGATGCACCAGTCGGCGATGCGCGGCACGCACAGGTTGGCCAGAGATTGAAACTCCTGGCGCTCATCGAGCGCCGCCACCAGAATCGCGCCCGCTTCGGCCAGAAAGCGCTGGGCGCCATCGGTGCGGGCGCGCTCCGTTACGTTGTCGAAGATGGCGATGCCCGCCACAATTGTGTCGTCGCGGTCGCGGATCGGTGCGGCGTTGATGCGAACCACGCCCATCGTGCCATCATCGCGCGGCATTAAAAGCTCTTCGCCGCGCACGATCTCGCCGCTTTGTAGCGCGCGGGCGAGCGGCCATTCGTGCGTTTGGACGTCGCGCCCGTCGGGATGGAAGCCGCGATAGGCGCTATAACCTGCGATGGACTGCGACCGCCAAAACGGATGGCCCAGCACCGATTCGACCTGTTCGTTGCCCAAAACCAAACGGCCCGACGGCGCTTCGGCGATGACCACAGCCGAAGGCATCTGCTGCAAAATCGCCTCGAAACGCGCGCGCTCGACTTCGAGTTGCGCAAACAACCGCTCGCGTTCCAAGTCGCTCTTCTCGCGCTGCGTGGTTTCGATGAAGATAGCGCCGACGCCCAAAATCTCGCCGCCTTCAACCGAAGAAACGCGCACCGGATACAGCGCGAGCGAACAATGGCGCTCGTCGCCCGCGCTTCCATCTGGATCGGGAGAAAAGGAGATTTCGCCGCTGGGCTGACCTTCGTTCCACACCTGTTCCAACAATTCGTCCACATGACCCGCGAGGTGGGGAAACACCGTCGCCGCGTTTTCGCCGATGTGAAAAGCCAGAGGCCGCCCGCTAATGCGCGCCAACTCTTCGTTGACGAGCACGAACTGATGATCGCGGTCGAACAAACCAAAGCCAACAGGCGCCGAGTCGAGTAGCGTATTGAGCAACGCCAGCGATTCGCGCTGTCGTCGCGCCAGGTCGCGCGCTTCCAAATCGAGATGCGTGCGTTGCAGTGCCTGCGCGCACTGCGAGGCCAAAGTCAGCAAAAACGTGCGCTCTTCTTCGTCTTGGATGCGCGTCTGATCAAAGCTCAGCCCCATCACGCCCAGCACGCGCTCGTCGAGGCGAAGCGGAAGCGCAACCAGAGCGTGCGAACCGCTCGACTGCTTGGCCCCGCGCAAAACCGGAAATCGCGCGACAAATTCTGGGTCGTCGGAGTCGCCGACCCACACGGCTTCTCCCGTTCTAAAAGCGCAGGCCAAAGGCGTCGCATCGTCCGCTTGCATCTTTGTCCAGCCCGCGACCACTTCCGCTGGATAACCGCGCGATTGCAACAGCAACAGCGTTTGCTCGCTCGTTTGCCCGGACGCCGCTTGCGAGTGGCGCGCGGGCACAACGAAAACGGCTCCGAAAGCGCCCGCGGCTGCCATGCACGATTCCAGGCTGATGCCGGCCACATCATCGGGTGAGGTGGTGAGGGAAAGCGCCGCCGATAATTCTTGCAATTGGGAGGCTAAGCGCGCCGTGCGCCGCTCTTTGGCCAACAGCGTTTCGATTTCCTGGCGGTCGCGTCGCTCAAGCGACAAATCAAAGGCATAAGAAACCAGCGCTGGCCCATCGGCAAGCATGATGGGCGCCACTTCCACCCGCATCGGCACAAGCGTGCCGTCGAGTCGCCGAATGCTCGCTTCATAGCGCGTGGGTTGCGAGCGAAAGCCGTCCCTCGTGCGCGCCTGCGAGCGTTCGATGATGATGGACTGCTCATCGGGCGACAGAAAATCGCGCGCGCTTTTGCCCATGATTTCCCCTTCATCGCGCGCGCCCAAGAGCGCCACCAAAGAGGGATTGGCGTAAAGCACCACCCCGTCGCGCGTGAGAGCCACCGCAATGGGCGCCGCATCGAAGAGCACGCGCAAGTTTTCGGGAGCGGCACCGGTGCCACTTCCCCTTCTTGCATCCTCGGCGAAAGCGGGTGTTTCACCCGAAGCGACCTCGCTCCAGGAAGAAGGAGATGCTGTTTCACCTGAAGCAACGGTTTCGTTTGACGCAATAATTGCTTCGTTTGTCGTAACAAATGTTTCACGCGGAGCAGGCAAACTATTTTCGCCAGCGTCGGGCGCAGCATCAGAACCCGACGACGGATCGACGCCTGGAGCGGTTTCGTGAGGAGAGGTGTCGGCGGGGCGGGGCGGATTGAACACGATGAACGGCCTTATTTATAACCGGTTGCAGTTTGAACCCCGGCTTCAATGCGCGGCTCGGAAAAATCCCCAGACCTCTCGCCTTTTTTATGAAGCGCCGCTTGATTCACCCGCTCGAAAAGCGGAAACGGCCAGATGATATGCGCCTCTTCTTTGGATTTCCCGTCGGGCTGAGACGTGTTCCGACCATCCACGTGGCGGCTTGGGCGGTGCGACCGCGCGCTACTAAAGCGTATCTCACAGAGGTTGCAACATCCGTAGGGACATGGCTTGCCCTGTCCGCCCAGGCACGATGTCGCACAACGGACATGGCAAGCCATGTCCCTACGATGCACTTCTTCTGAGACACGCTTTAAGGTGGCTGTGTTCGTCATGCTGTGTTCGTCATATAGCGCGCGCCACGCGCGCAAGCGGCGCGCTACTAAGGTGGCTGTGTTCGAGTTGTTCCGACCACTCAAGTGGCTGGTCATCTATCAAAGACAGGAAAACTCAGGTGTCAGATGAAAAGAGTTGCCCTTGGTTTGGAACGGCCAATCTCATTGTTAGGAGACGGCGCTTGTCGCGCGGCTTCTTCAAACTGCGCGGCCAATGCTTTCTATTTTGTGGCAAGTCATCGCGCCGATTTTCGCTTTGGTTGGCTTGGGCTACGCGGTGCAAAAGCGAATTGGCCTCGACTTGCCAACGCTCACGCGCCTCAACTTTTGGATGTTTGTGCCCGCGTTTTTATGGGTTCACATCTTTGAATCCACGCTCGACTGGTCGCAATTGCGCGCCATTTTCCTTCATTTCGCCATTTTCTTCCCGTTGCTCGGCTTGCTCGCGTGGTTCGCGGCGCTTTTGGTTAAGCCGTCCAACCGTTTACGCCGCGCGATTACGGCTTCGGTTTTGTTTTACAATTCGGGTAACTACGGCGTGCCCGTCGCGCAACTCGCTTTTCCGGGCCAAGGGTTGCCGCTGCAAATCCAGGCGGCCATCGTGATGCTGCAAAACGTTTCCAACTTTTCGCTTGGCGTGTTCCTCATCGCGGGCGGACGCGGAGAGCACCCGCGCGAAACCTTGAAAGCCGTGTTCAAGTTGCCGATGATCTACGTTTTGGTCGCGGCAGCCACGATGCGCCACTTCGCTCTGACTCCGCCTGTGCCGCTGCAAACGGCGGTTCACTGGCTGTCCGATGCGCTTGTTCCTGTGGCTGTCACAACTCTGGGCGCGCAGATGGCCGGGCTGAAGGTGCCGCGTCCCAATCCGGCGCTCGCGCTTGCTCTGGGTTTGCGATTGATCGTCGCGCCGATTTTGGGTTTTGCCGTTGTGAAGTCGCTCGGTTTGCACGGCTTGCTGGCGCAGTCGCTCACGCTTTCGACGGCTTTTCCAACGGCTGTCAACTCGGCACTGCTCGCGCTTGAGTTCGACAACGAACCGGAATTCGCGGCTGCGGCTGTGTTTTATTCGACGCTTTTTTCGGTATTCTCGGTTTCGTTCGTCATCTGGGCGACGCGAATGGGCGGCCTGTAAACGAGCAAAGGAGTTGCGTTCTGCGAGTCATCCAGCGAGTGCAGTCGCTGGTCGAGAGAAGCCGTTAGCTGAGTGTTCCTCTTCAGGAACACGAACTTGGGAGATGTCCGCACACGCGGATATTTGGCGCTTAGCCCGCGCGCCGCGGCTTCAGCCACCGGAATGACTGGCGGAGCCAATGCCCTGACGAGAACAAAAAGCGGGACTTGCGCGAGAAAATCTGATAGCGTTTCGGTTGATGCGCCCGCGAATAAAAAAGCACAAAGCGGGGCTTACGTTCTCTTCCAAATCAACTGAGATAAACCCGATTGAAAGAGGGCGTAAGCCCCGCTTTGTGCTTTTTTATTCGCTTCTACTCGTCTGCGCCACCGATTTTTCGCCATTCGTCTTCGTCTACTCCCAGCGACGAGAGCAACGCGTGATTATGTTCTTCGCGCGCCAAATTGCGCATCTCGCCCGTTTCGACGTAATACACCTGTTCGGCGATGTTGGTCGCGTGATCGGCGACGCGTTCAAGCGCCCGCGCGACCAGCAACAGGCGTGTCGCTTGTTCGACCCGGCTTGAGTCGGTGCGCATCAATTCGATCATGTCGCGTTGCACGGCATCGCACAAGTCGTCAACGGCGTCGTCGTCGCGCGCGACTTGAACCGCGAGTTTGGTGTCGTGTTGCACAAACGCTTGCAACGAATCGCCGACCATTTTGCGCGCCAGACCCGACAGATGAGGCAGTTCGGGAGCCGAACGAGTCGAAGCCTGGCCCACCAGACTGCGCGTCACCTTGGCGATGTCCGAGGCGTGATCGCCGATGCGCTCCAAGTCGATGACAATTTTGAGGCACGCTGCCACAAAACGAAGGTCACGCGCCATCGGCTGTTGCAAGGCGAGTAATTGTGTCGAGCGCGTCTGGATGCCAAAGGTCATATCATCGGCGAAATCGTCGTCGGAGATGATTTGTTTGGCGAGGGGCAAATCGCCGCGCACGAGCGAATCCATCGCTTTGCCGTGCGCTTCTTCGACGAAACGGCCCAAACGCAGCAACTCTTCCTGTAAGTCGGAAAGCTGCTCTTCAAAGTTGTGGCGGATAATCATAAAAGTAGGGAATAGCCTGCCATGTCCGCAGGAAACAGTGCAAAGTGCGAGTTGCGGACATGGCAGGCCATGTCCCTACAAGATCAACCAAAGCGTCCCGTGATGTAGTCTTCGGTTCTTTTGTCGCTTGGATCGGTGAACATTTTCGAGCTGGAATCCATCTCGACCAGTTCGCCTAACAAAAAGAACGCGGTCTGGTCGGAACAGCGCGCGGCCTGTTGCATATTGTGCGTCACTATCACAATGGTATATTGTGAGCGCAGTTCGCGCATCAGTTCCTCGATTTTCAGCGTTGAAATCGGGTCGAGCGCCGAACACGGTTCGTCCATCAGCACAACCTCGGGTTTGGTAGCCAGAGCGCGCGCGATGCACAAGCGTTGCTGTTGTCCGCCCGACAAGCCCAGAGCCGATTTTTTGAGATCGTCTTTGACTTCGTTCCACAACGCGGCGTTTTGCAGCGAGTCTTCGACGATTTCGTTAAGGGCGTTTTTTTGGCGGATGCCACGCAAACGCGGGCCATAAGCGATGTTGTCCCAAATGCTCATCGGGAAGGGGTTCGGCTTTTGAAAAACCATGCCCACGCGCTGGCGCAGTTGCACAACGTCCACGCCGCGCGCGTAGATGTTTTCGCCATCGAGTTGGACATCGCCGGTGATCTTGCAGCCTTCGATGAGGTCGTTCATGCGGTTGAGGCACCGCAAAAACGTCGATTTACCGCAACCCGACGGGCCAATCAGCGCGGTGATGGTTTTTTCGGGAAACGCGGCGTTTACCTTTTTAAGCGCCTGTTTGGGGCCATAGAACAGGTCGACATTTCCCGCCGTCATTTTGATGGGAGTGTCGGCGGAAACGGGATTGCTATTTTGACGCGCATTGGCGGCGACGGATTGATTCACAACGTGCTCAGAAGAAGCGCTCGGAGCGCCAGAAATGGGTTCGGCCACGGTTGAACTCGTTTGGGTTTGCTCGGATTTGGTGGAAACCAACATAGAAAACGCTCCACTAGGCGCCCGGAAGCGCGGAATTTGAAAAAGCAAGTTGAACGGTGTTGAAACAGTGAAAGAGGGTGTGAGGCGCAGGCGAGAATGCCTTTGCTACCTCTTTCGGATTTCTTAGACGTTTTTCACGCGGGTGACGTAGCGCGCCAGTAACGACAACACGAAAATCATCATTACCAGCACGAACGAGCCGCCCCACGCGAGAGCGACCCAGCGGTCGTCGGGCGAACCCGCCGACAGGTAGATGCGCACCGGAAGCGAGGCTGTCTGCTTCAACGGGTTCAGGTTTAAATACAGCGAATCTGCCGCCGTAAAAAGCAGCGGAGCTGTTTCGCCCGCGATGCGCGCGATGGCGAGCAAAACGCCGGTAATGACGCCGCCTTTAGCCGCGTTGAGCACGATTTTAAGCGTGGAATGCCAACGCGTGTCTCCCAGTGCAAGCGCGCCTTCGCGCAGCGATTGCGGCACCAGACGCACGATTTCTTCGGTGGTGCGCATGATGGTCGGGATCATCATGATGCCCAGCGCCAAGCCTCCGGCCAAAGCCGAAAAGGTGATGGGATTTTCCGCGTCGCGCGTCGCGTTGGTGACTGGCAAAACCGCGATTGTATAAACGAACACGCCAATGATGATCGAAGGAATGCCGTTGAGAACGTCGGTGGCAAAGCGCACGATGAAACCGAAGCGATTTTGCCCGAACTCGGACAGGTAAATCCCGCCCAAAATGCCAATCGGCAACCCCAAGCAGGAAGCGAGGCCAACCATCATCATCGTGCCCAAAATGGCATGCTTCATGCCGCCCCCCGCTTCTCCGGCGGGGCGCTGGATCTGCGTGAAAAATTCGGGCTTCATCACCTTGATGCCCTTCATCGTCACGTAATAAAGCACCAGAAACAGCGGGATGATCGCCAACAGGGTGGCGAGAGCGCACAAAGCGCGCATGAAACCGTTGTTGAATTTGCGCCACCTGATGAGCGACTGTGACATCGGTGGCAATGGGCGAACGCGAGTCGAGGAAGAGGAAATTGCAGAGTTCATGGCGTTGGGTTGTTGGTTGCGATGGGGAGGAAAACAGCTTCAGGTCACGCTCAGGGCAGTTGCATTTTCTAAAGGCAGCCGCATCTTGCTCGCATCGAATTCCAACTCTCCTGGCGCTGTGTGCAGACGAGATGCGGGCACCCCGAAACGATCTGTTTCAAGCGCGCGCCGCCGTGCCTTGGATCTGGCGGCTCATGTTCCAGATGAGCAACCGCGCAAGCGCGTTCACCACGATGGTGATGCCAAACAAGACCAGCGCCAGATACATCAGCGCCGATTGTTGCCCGCCCGACGCTTCGGCGAATTCGTTGGCCAATTTGGAAGAAAGCGTGGCGCCGCCATCGAGCAGGGAAATCGAAGCTTTGTTCGAGTTGCCAATCACCATTGTGATCGCCATTGTTTCGCCCAAGGCGCGCGCCAGTCCCAGGATGATGGCGCCGATGATGCCCGAACGCGCGGTGCGCATGATCGGGCCGCGAATCGCTTCCCAGTGCGTCGAACCCAGTCCAAACGCCGCCTCGCGCTGAGTTGGCGGCACGGCTTTGATGACTTCGCGCGACACCGCCGAGATGAAGGGCAAAATCATGATCGACAGCACCAGAGCGCCCGCCAGCATGGATTGACCTGTCGGCGCGCTGTCGAAAAAGCGCCCAATGATGGGGAGCGGCCCAACGCGCTCCGACAGCCACGTTTGAAAGGGCATGCTCGCCGGAATCAGCACCAAAAGCCCCCACAAACCGTAAACCACCGAAGGCACAGCCGCCAATAGATCGACCAGAAAACTGAGCGGCGTGCGCACCCATTTGGGCGCCACTTCCGCGAGGTAGATGGCGGTTCCAACGCCGATGGGCACAGCTAAAAGCAAAGCCAGAAACGATGACACGAGCGTGCCGTAGATGTAGGGCCAGGCGCCGTAGGTGTCGGGATGTTTCGGGTCGTCGCCGGTTTTCCACACCGAACTCGACAAGAAGTTGAAACCGAACTTGTGGATCGAGGGCGCCGACGCCAGATAGAGTTGCACGCCCAACCACGCCACGAGCAGCAAAACCAGCGAGGCGAAACCCAGGGTAAGCCAATAAAAAATGCCGTCCGCGACGCGCGCATCGAGCGCACCTGAACGCTTGAACAAAGAGCGCTTTTCTGGAGGTGAGGCGATCATAAGTGAGGTGACTGCGCCTGTCATTGCGCCCAAAGAACGACTGAAGAATCTAAAAGTAGTTGCCCGTTTGAGATAAATGGCGAACAGCAGGGAGATTCCTCAGTCGTTCCTTGGGCGCAATGACAGGCGCGCGTCGGACTTTTATTTCAGTGCGTCGATGGTTTTGAGGTTTTGGTCGGCGACGGCTTTGGGAAGCGGCGCGTAATCGAGGGCGGGCGCGTCTTTTTGGCCGTCGGTCATGGCCCATTTGAGGAAGTCTTTGAGAGCGGCGCCTTTTTCGGGGCTTTTGGCGCTTTGGTAGACCATCAAATAGGTGAAGCCCGCGATGGGATAGGCTTTGGCGCCAGGGGAGTTGGCGATGGGCGCGGTCGGATCGCTTTGCAGCGCGGCGGCAGCGCCTTCGGCGGCGGCGGTTGTCGCTTCAACAGTTGGCTCGATGAACTGGCCCGCTTTGTTTTGAATCGAAGCGTAAGTCATCTGGGCTTGCTTGGCGTAGGCGAGTTCGACGTAGCCGATGCTGTTGGGCGTGCCTTTGACCGACTTGGCGACGCCGTCGTTTTTGTTGCCACCCAGACCAATTGGCCAATCGACCTGCTTGCCGGAGCCAACTTTGTCCTTCCATTCGGGCGAGGCCGCAGCGAGGAAACCCGTGAAAATGTAGCTCGTGCCCGATCCGTCCGAGCGGTGAACAACGTTGATCGCGCCCGTAGGAAGCGAAACGCCGGGATTGATCTTGGATAGCGAAGGATCGTTCCACTTTTTGATTTTGCCAAGATAGATGTCCGCCAAAGCCGGGCCCGTCATCTTCATGTTCTTGGGCGCGCCCGCGAGGTTGTAAACCACAACAACCGCGCCCGCAACCGAAGGAATGGTCACGACAGGCGAACGCAAGGCGGCTTTTTCTTTGGCGTTGAGCGGCGCGTCCGAGGCGCCGAAATCCACCGTTTGCTTTGTCAGGTTGTTGATGCCGCCGCCTGAACCGATGGCCTGATAGTCGATCTTGACGTTTTTGGCCTTGTTGTATTGGTCAAACCACTGCGTGTAAAGCGGAGCCGGAAAAGTTGCTCCTGCGCCCGCAAGAGAGGTTGAACCGCCCGAAGCCGAATTCGTTGAAGTGCTCGTTGTGGCCGAGTTGGAGCCACTTGTCGAGGCGGACGAATTGGATTCAGTTGAAGCGGTGTTGCCACCACAGCCGGACAAAGCCGCCACAAAACACACAGCCGCGCCAGTTGCGCTCAGTTGCCATTGGGATTTCATAAAAAGTTGGTGTTGGGAAAACTGTTCCAGTGTCGGCCCGCCAATGTTAAGCCGATCTTAACTCCATCGCAAAAAACAGCAACACAGCCCACGCGAAATGTGCGGGCCGTGTTGCTGTTTGGAAAGGTCAACCAGAACGCGTTTGGGAGCGAGTGCCTTTTCCCGATGGTCAAACGCAGCCATTAACTAAAGGGTGCGCCGCTTAAGCGCGTTCTCGAAGTTAACCGGTTTAGAGCGCCAGGTGGTTTCTTTCGGTCATCCGTTCTTTTTGCAGAAGGGCTTTTTCAATTGTCTCTTGGAGTCAGTTGAAAAAGCCCTTCTGCGCCACAAAAGCCCGATTGAAAAGGTGCGTCAGCTCCGCCTAAATCAAGTTGCAGTGGAGCTGACGCACTTTTCCAATCATCTCCTCAGCGACTAAAACCCACTTTTTAGCGCAACTTCAGCCGGTTGTTTGTCACAACGGCGCGCGGGAGCGGGGCGTAATACAGCGAAGAAGCCATGCTTTGTCCCGGCCCCATCGCCCAGTTGAGGAACTTGGTCAACTGGCGGCCTTTGGGCGTGGCCTTGGAATTCGCGTAATACATGATGAACGTGTAGCCCACGATGGGATAGGCGTTGCCGCCCTGATTGACGATGGGCGAACGCGGATCGCGCGCCGTGGCTTTCGAGGCGCCTTGCGCGGCGGCCATCGCACCGACCACCGAAGGCAAGACGAACTTGCCCGAACGGTTTTGCATTGCCGCATAGGAAATGTGGTTTTGAACGGCGTAGACGAGATCAACGTAGGCGATAGAGCCGGGCGTTTGTTTGACCAGAGCCGCTACGCCATCCGAACCTTTGCCGCCTTGACCTGTGGGCCAATCGACCGCTTTGCCCGCGCCTACGCTGTTTTTCCACGACGGCGACACACTGGCCAGATACGTGGTGAAAATGTTGGTCGTGCCCGAACCATCGGAGCGGTGAACGACGCTGATGGCGCGGCTCGACAAACGCGCGCCGGGGTTGAGACCGGCGATTTGCGGGTCGTTCCAGCGGCGGATTTTGCCTTCAAAAATGGCGGCCAAAACCGGCCCGCTCAATCGAATGCCTTGCGGCGCCCCGTTGACAACAACGGCGACGGCGCCCGCAACAGTTGGGATTTGCACGACTTTGCCAGGCATCGTCGACAAATCGGCGTTGGTCAAAGGCGCATCCGAGGCGCCGAAATCCACCGTGCGGTTGCGCAGTTGGGTGATGCCGCCGCCTGAACCAATGGCTTGATAGTTGATCTGCGCGCCGCCCGCGCGATTGTAGGCGGCGAACCATTTGGTGTAAAGCGGGTAGGGAAATGTGGCGCCCGCGCCCGACAACGATTGAGCGTTGGCGGCTGAAGCAAGAAGCGGCAGAGTCGAGGCGATGGCGCCCATCGTAAGAGCGCGGCGCAGAAAGAGCGTGTTGAACATGAAAAGTCGCTCGCACCGAAATTTAAGACAAAGGTGAAAGCGACTTCAAACTTGGCGCATGGCGCTTATGCTTGGTTTAAGGGCAGTTGAAGAGCAGGTTAAGAAGCCCGCGCGTCCGATGCGCACTTGATGAGCGCCTACCGAAGTCAAAGTAGAAGCGCTCACGGTGTTCCACTCGCTCGTGTTCCAGTGGTGTAAGACCAGTGGTGTAAGACCACCGCCATCAAGCTTTGCCAAACGCAAAGGCCGGATACGTTATGGAGCGAGTTGTGTCCGGCCTTTGCACTTGGGTGTAAGACCCCGGATGCTGGTGGTTTGGGAGCACTATAATACCGCCAAAATCAAAAGTAAAAAAGGGAATCAACAAGACGCCACCCGCCCGGATGTTGGTAACTTCCATGCCAAGGAAAAGGTTTCGTTTATGTCATCGGCCCAACATCTGATTCGCCACTTGGAAGACCATTCGCTCGCTCTTTTGAGCGAGTCCATCTGTGATGTGCGCGCAACTGGCGGCGACACGCTACGCTTTGTGAGCGATGCCGATTTGCAACTCGCGCTGTATACGGTTTTGCTCAAAGTGGTGGACGTTTTGCGCGACAAAGCGGGCGCGAACACTGAAGACGCGCGCCCTGATGTGCGCGCCATTTATCTGCGCGGCACGCGCGACATGATGGACTTCATCGACGGCCAAAACTTCTACACCGCCGGTCACACGCAGGCCGTTGTCGAACACGTCGTCCACATGGCGAGCCGCATGGGGTTGCCCGACAAAGCCGTCGATGAACTCGAAACCGCCACGTGGCTGCACAACATCGGACTCATCAACCAGAGCCAGAAGCTAGCGGCTTTGCCGCGCACGCTCACGCAAGACGAACTCAAACAAGCGCGCAATCACACAACCATTGGCGCCGAAATGATTCGTCCGGTCGAGTTTTTGGCGCACCTCGTCCCGATTGTGCGCTACCATCACACGCGCTTTGACGGCCACAACACCCCCGGCGAACCCGCAGGCGAAGCGTTGCCCCTGGGCGCGCGGCTCATCAATCTCGCCGATGCCTATCAAGCGATGCTCGAACCCCGCGCCTACCGCCCCGCTTTGACGCGCGCCCAGGCGCTGCTCGAAATCGACAAAGGCGCAGGCGGCCAGTTCGACCCGGCTTTAGTTCCTCTGGCGCACGAATTGGGTTAGGCAAAGCGGCGCGGAGGTTGTGTTATTGAGGTTGTGTTGTTGAAGGGGCGAACCTGGTGTTCGCCCTTTTTGCTGTTTGGACAACATCGCATTTGTTTTGAATTCTGACGAACAGAATGTGGTTGTTTCAGTCAGAAGGGCGAACACCAGGCTCGCTCCTACAACACACTCAATCTTGCGCCCTTTATGAAACCTCTCGTGTTCTGCCTTCGCTGCTCGTTGCCGCTTTGCTTTCTTATCGCAAACGCACCGACAGCTATTGCCCAAACCGCAGTTGCGCCGTCAACTTCCGCTCCTGCCCTTTCCTCTGGCCCGTTGTCGCTCGAAGATGCCCTTCGCGTCGCGTTTCAAAATCAAGGCGATGTGCTCGCCGCAAAACAGCAACTCAACGCTTCGACCGAACGCGTGATAGTCGCCAAATCCGCCCGCGCGCCGCAACTGCTCGCCACAATCGGCACCAACTACGCCAACACCTCTTCGACAATTTCCAACTTCAACCCCGGCACCATTCCCATCACGGGAACGACGGGAACCGGAACAACGGGAACTGGTGGAACAGGCGCCGGAAGTGGAACGCCTACCGGAACCGGAACTGGCGTTGGAACGGGAACAGTGGGAACGAACACGGTATTCACTTCGACGGGCACGACTTTTTCGACGGGCGTATCTCTCACGCAAAACCTGTTCGATTCGGGACGAACCCGCGAATCCGTGCGTCAATCGCGCGCACTCGTTGACGTAACACGCGGCAACCTGGGCACCACGCGCATCAACCTCGCCTACACCGTGGCGCAACGTTTTTTCGAGCAACTGCGCCAGGCCACTCTGGTGGCCCAGCGCCAAAATCAACTGGTGGTGGCGAACCAATCGCTGAACCAAATCCAAACGCAAATTACTGCCGGAGCTTCGCCTCGTTCCGATTTGCTCGGCGCGCAGGTGAATGTGTCGCAGGCGCGCTTCGACTTGACTACCGCGCGCAACGCGCTACGAACCGCCCAGGTCGATTTGCGCCAATCGCTGGGTTTGGATGCGGGCGCGCCTCTCGAATTGCAAAACACTTTGGCCCCGCCGTCCGAACCCTCACCGACCGAAGAACTTGTGCGCCTCGCGCGCGCGCGCCGTCCCGATTTGGCGAGCGCGAGCGCGCAAATCGCGCAAAGCCAGTCCCAACTTCGCGCGGCGCGAATCGAAGCGCGGCCAAGCGTGGCCGCCAACTTGAATTTGAACCTCGATCCGCGCCGCTCGAACAACCGCAATCTGGGCATCGGCGCGTCCTTGTCGATTCCGCTTTTCGATGCTGGCGGACGCCGCGCGAGCGTGCGCGCCGCGCGTGACGAACTGGAAGCCGCGCGACTGCGTTTGGCTCAACTACGCAAGGGTGCCGATGCGCAAGTGCAAAGCGCCTCCATCAACGTGTCCGGCCAAATCGCGCGCGTCGAAGTCGCCCGCGAATTGGTAGCTTCGGCCCAAAACAATCTCGATGTCGCGCGCGGACGCTACAGCGCCGGAGTCGGCATCGTCCTCGACATCACAACCGCGCAAAGCCAACTGTTTCAAGCCCAAACTTCGCTGACAGGCGCCCAATTCGACTTGCAAATCGGCCGGGCCAACCTCGACTTAGCCACAGGCCGCTACGCCGTCGATGAACCGGTGGGCGCGGGCGCTTCAGGCGCGGGCGCTTCAGGCGTGGGCGCTTCAGGCGTGGGCGCTTCAGGCGTGGGCGCTTCAGGCGTGGGCGCTTCAGGCGTGGGCGCTTCAGGCGTGGGCGCTTCGCCTTAGTTAGGGATAACCAAAAAGCCCCTACATTTTGGTTATCCACAACTGCACCTTGTTCGTCCCCTTGTTTTTGCATGAAACGCCGCCTTCGTCCTCTTCTCATCCTTGTTCTGCTTGCAGGTGGCGCGCTCTGGATTTTTCGCCCGCGCCGCGCCGTCGTTGCCAAAGTGGAAGTCGCGCGCGCGACGCGAGCCGAGGTGCTGCAAACCGTGTCGGCGAGCGGCAAAATCCAGCCGTTCACAACCGTCGATGTCAAATCTAAAGCGGGCGGCACGGTCATTCAGATGGCTGTCGAAGAAGGCTCGCAGGTTCGGCGCGGGCAACTGATTTGTTTGATCGACCGACGCGACAACCTCGCCTCGCTGCGAAGTTCAGAGGCCGATGTCGAGGCGGCGCGCGCCGCTTTGCAAAGCGCCCGCGCCAATGCGGGCCAAAGCTCGGCGCAACTCGGCCCGCAAATCCGGCAGGCGAGCGAAGCCGTTACGGGTGGGCGCGCGCGCTTGCAGAACGCGCGTTCGGCTTTGAATCAGGGCCGCGAATCGGCGCGCGCAGGGATTCGCCAGAGTGAGGCGGCGCTTCGTTCGGCGCAGTCGCGTTTGGCGAGTGCCCTCGAAGAAGCGCGTTCACAACCCGATTTGACTGGCGCGTCCATCGCCTCGGCGCGCGCGGGACTCGCTTCGGCAGGGGCCAATTTCGCGTCGGCCCAGGAAAATCTGCGCGGTTTACAGGGCGCCACTTTGCCGCAAACCCGCGCTTCGGCCCGCACGAGCGTGCGGCAGGCGCAATCGAATCTCGATGTGGCGCAGAAAAATCTATCTCGCCAACAACAACTGTTTGACAAAGGTTATGTCGCGCAAACCGCCCTCGACGCCGCGCAAAACCAACTGGAAATCGCGCGTTCGACCCTGGAAAACGCAAAGGCGCGACTGGATACTCTGGCCGCCGAACAAAACGCGCAAGTGCGCGACGCGCGCGCCAAAGTCGAAGCGGCGCGTGCCGGTGTCGGTTCTTCTCGCGCCGCTCTGACGCAAGCGCAGGCGGGCCGCGTTCAAGACCGCCTCAAATCGCGCGGCGTCGATGATGCGCGCGCGTCTGTCGCGCAGGCGCAAGCCGGATTGGAATCGGCGCGAGCAAGCGCAAGAGCCACCGAACAACGCGCGGGCGATGTGGCGAGCGAAGCAGCCAATCTGCGTTCTGCTCTGGCCGCTTTGCAAAGCGCGCAGCAAGGCGGCGGCGCAGTTCAAGCGAGGCAAGCCGATGTTTTAGCGCAAAGAGCGCAGCTGCAAAAGGCGCTGCAAGGCCAGGAACAAAGCGCGCGCAACCTGGCGCAAACCACAGTTGTGGCGCCGCGCGACGGCATCGTGCTCCAAAAATACGTGGACAGGGGCGCCATCATCCAATCGGGCGAAAGCGGTTTTTCGGGTGGCACTTCCATCGTTCAACTCGCCGACTTGGGGCGGCGCGTCGTCGAAGCGCAGGTCGATGAAGCCGACATCGGTCAGGTAAAGGCCGGTCAAAGCGTGCGTGTCACGCTCGATGCCTATCCCAACGCGCCGTTTTCAGGCCGCGTGCGCAAAGTGTTTCCCCTCGCTCAGGCCGAAAACAACGTGACGTTTGTCAAAGTCCAGGTCGAGATTTTAAAATCCGACCCGCGACTTCGCCCAGCGCTCAACACGACGTGCGACTTCGAGTTGCAAAAGCGCGAAGGCGCGCTCAGCGTGCCGGTCGATGCCATCAAAGAAGAAGGCGCCAAAACCTTTGTCACGCGCGTCAAAAATCCAAACAAAGCGGCGGGCGATCCGGCCAATCAGCAAAAGCGCGAAGTGAAACTCGGCACGCGCGGCGACGAACGCGCGCAAGTGCTGTCAGGCTTGAGCGAAGGCGACGCCGTGGTTTTGTCCAAATCAGAAGCGACGCCCGAAAGCGGAGGCGGAGGCGGGCCGTTTGGCTAACACGCGAGGGTCGGACTTGAGGATCAACATCCAACGCCCTTCCAGTAGACGCGGCGATTGATCGCTCCGAAACGCAGCAAATCAAACACGGTGTTGTTCCTCTTGGCTGCCGCCCGTTGAATCATTTCATCTGTCACACCAAGCGGTTCGGTCACACAAAAGCCGTTCCAGTCGCTTTGACCGTCCCCTGAACTTTGACGAAAAACGGCTTGTCGGTTGCGGTCGTAAACCCATCGGTCGAAGTTGTGGTATTCGGGCATCAAGGTATCCCAACTTGCGGCAAAACGGGTGGCTTGCGAGTATCGTTTTGTCGCTTCTGCGAACTCTCGAAGCGCCCCCCGATCCCCCTCGGCAAAACTTAATCCGCTCATGTTGATGTAAACGGTTGTGCCGAGGGTCGAAACCGAACTCGCCAGCTTTTTGTTTCGCTCAGCAGCCAGCCAGGGCGCCGGAACGCAAGGTTTGGCGCCGCGAGTTGGCTCCGCTCCTGCCACGCTCGCACCGATCAACAGCAAAACGCTGGAAAGACCGATTGAGGTTGAAGATTTCATATTAACTATTTTGTCATGTCCAACCTCGCCATTTCCATCCGTAACCTGCGCAAATCGTTTCAAATGGGCGACGAGACCGTGCAAGCCTTGCGCGGCGTTGACCTCGACATCGCGGCGGGCGAGTTCGTCGCCATCATGGGGCCGTCGGGTTGCGGCAAATCGACTTTTATGAACATCGTCGGCTGTTTGGATCGCCCGCGCGAAGGTTCCTACAAACTCGATGGGCAAGAAGTCGCCGCGCTGGATGATGACGCGCTGGCCCTGATTCGCAACCGCAAAATCGGTTTTGTCTTTCAGCAGTTCATGCTTTTAGCCCGCGAGACGGCGCTCGCCAACGTCGAGTTGCCGCTGCTTTACGCTGGAACGCGCCCTGATGCGCGCCGCAAACGTGCGCTTGAAGCGCTCGAAGCGGTTGGATTATCGGATCGGGCCAATCATCTGCCCAACCAACTTTCGGGCGGGCAACAACAGCGCGTGGCGATTGCGCGCGCTTTGGTCAATGAACCGGTGATTCTGCTCGCCGACGAGCCAACGGGCGCGCTCGCTTCGAGACAGGGCGAAGAGATCATGGCGATTTTCCAAGAGCTGAACGCTTCAGGCAAAACCGTCGTGATGGTGACGCACGAAGGCGACATCGCGGGCCACGCGCGCCGCATCGTGCATTTCCGCGACGGGCGCGTCACCGATGACGAAGCGGTTGCGCACCGATTGGATGCGCGCGAGGTCTTGGCCGCGATGATCGGCGAGGACGAGTAAAGTGCGTTTCGTTGTAAGCGCTTCTGTTTTCGCTGAAGCGGTTTTAAAAGAAGCTGAAGGAGAACGCGTTTGTCAGCGAGCGCATCGTTTAAAGCGTGTCTCATAGGTTGCAACATCGTCCAAACATGGCTTGCCATGTCCGTTGTGCGACATCGTGCCTGGGCGGACATGGCAAGCCATGTCCCTACGGATGTTGCAACCTCTGTGAGACACGCTTTAGAGTGCCGAAGGCGCGCCTTTCGAACCGCTGACAAACGCGTTTTCGTTCAACTCTTTCCAAAACCGCTTCAGCGAAACGCTTGCTCCAACTGACCCGAAGAACCGCTGCACAAATGTCCGATCCGCTTTTTTCCGACCCACGCGCCCGACTTTTCTCGTTGGAGGCGCCTTTTCGCGGTGCGACCCGGCGCTTTGAGATTTGGAAAAGCAGCGGGATTTTCTACGCGCTGTGTTCCGGCGCGCCGCGCTTTTTGGCCGTCTTCGACGACGACGGCTCGTTGCACGCGGCGGCGGCTTCGGGTGCCACGAGCCAAATCGAGATGCAAGTCCGCACCTGGCTGGCGCAGGAGCGGTTGGCGCGTTGCGTGTCGCTCCCCGATCCGCGCCCGGAAAAGAATGGCTTTTTTTGCGTTGTGTGGCGGGCCGAGCGGCACTTCGCGTTTTTGGTTGATGGAAGCAGCGGCGAAGGCGTCGCGTTCGAGCCGCGAATCTCCCTGGACGCCGAGGGACTCTGGAGCGAGCGTGACGCGTTCTGGACTAAGCGGTGGAACAAAGAGTGGCGCGACTCCAACAGCGATCTGCGGCTTTCGCTGGATTATCTCACGGCTTGCGCGCGCGAACGCGAGCAGTGGGGCATTTTTTGGGGCAAGGGCGGCTGGGACGAAGTGGCACGCGTCGCGCGCCTGGGCGCGGTCGCCGATGTCGATTGCGACCTCAGTTCGCTGCTGGTTTTGACAGCTTCGCTGTTTTATCTTGGCCAGCGCGCGCAAGAGATGAAAAGCAACCGCCTGCTTTCGTCGCGTTTGAAGCGCCTGTTGAAAATCCTGCTCGAACGCAACCGTGCCTACATCACCGAAACGGGTCGCCACCGCCTCATCGCGCCCATCCCGTTTCGATTGGCCACGCGTTCAACGGGCACCTCCCGATTGCAACTCGAAATCGCTGATCCCAGCGCACACGAACAACTCGAAGCCCGCTTTTTGGTGCGCGAGTGGATCGAGCACAACGCGCCCGCTTTGCGCCGCGATTGGATGCCGCGCTCGGTTCACCTGCCCAAGGATGCCCATTAAACTTTAGCCACAGATGAACACAGATGAACGCCGATGGGTTTTAGAGGGTGCCCCGGACTTCCCCGTGAACGCGAAGCGTAAGCGAGTGCATCATTCAGCGTGCCGCAGGCACATCATCATCTTGACGGCGCTTCGCACCCGGATAATGCACTCGCTTACGCTTCGCGTTCACGGGGAAGTCCGGGGCCCCTCTAAAACCCATCGGCGTTCATCTGCGGTTAAAAAAGAAGTGAATGCAACTTTCCCGTCTCTATTTGTCCGGCTTCAAATCGTTTGCCGACGAAACAACGCTTGAATTTGGGCGCGGCATCACTGCCGTCGTCGGGCCAAACGGGTCGGGCAAATCGAACATCGTAGACGCGCTCTTGTGGTGTCTGGGCGAGCGCTCTCATAAAGCGTTACGCGGCCAAAACGCCACCGATGTCATCTTTTCCGGGACGCAAACGCGGCGCGCGACGGGTCTGGCCGAGGTCAATTTGTTCTTCAACAACGAGTCGGGCGCGCTTCCGATTGGCTTCAAAGAAGTGCAGGTGACTCGCAAATTGTTCCGCGACGGGCAGGGCGAATACGGTCTGTGCGGATCGAAGTGCCGCCTGCGCGATGTGCTCGATTTGTTCCTTGACACGGGCGTCGGGCCGGACGCGTATTGCATCATCTCGCAGGGCGAAATCGACGCGATTCTCAGCGCCAAGCCGGAAGACCGGCGCGGACTCATCGAAGGCGCGGCGGGCGTCCAGAAATACCACGCCCGCCGCTCGGACACGCGCAAGCGATTGGAACGGGTCGAAGCCGACTTGACGCGCGCGCGCGACATCATCGCCGAACTGGAATCGCAGGTCTTGCCACTCGAAGCGCAGGCAATTTTGGCGCGCGAATATGATGCGCTCGCCGCGCGCCTCAAACAATTGCAACTTGCCGTTTTGTCGCGCGACTTCCAAACCCGCGTCGTTCGTCTGGCCGAACTCAAGGGCAAACAAACCAGTGGCGAAGAAGCCGTAAAGCGCGGGCACCGCGAAATCGACGATCTCGAACGCTTGGAGTCGGTTTCAGGGCGGCGGCTGCGCGAACTTGAGGGTGAAGTCGAATCGCTCGCGTCGCGTTTGATGCAACTCGTGGGAGATCAAAAAGGCGCTGAAGGGGAATTGGCCGTCGCGCGCGAGCGCAGGCGGGCGCTGTCCGAGTTGCAAGAGTTCGCCGCGAGGGAAGCCGGTGCGATGCGCGCGCGATTGGAAACTTCGCGCGCTGAGGCCCAGAAATCGCGCGCCGGGTTGGACGAAGCGACGCGCGAATCGGGCGCTTTATCGAACTCAGCCGCCCACGCCGAAGCCCGTTTGGGCGCGGCGACGGCACTTCTTTCTGACGCGACGCGCGAACTGGGCGCGCTTCAAGGGCAGGTCTTGCAAGCACTTCGCGCTTCCCAATCCAAACGAGAAAGCGCCGCCGCCGACCGCGCGCGAAGTGAAAACGGGCGCGCTCGTTTGGGTGAACTCGAAAGGTTGGGGCAAAACGGCGCCGTTGAACTCGAAGCGGCGCGACTCGCCGAAACGCAGGCACAACTCGCAATCGAATCACTCCAAGTCGAGCTTGAAAACGCGCGATCTGAAGCCGAAACGCGCCGTCTGAGTTGGACTGGCATCCAAAGCGACGCCAAAAACGCATCCGAAGTGCTTTCCAAAACGCGCGAATCACGTTCGTCACTTGGCTCGCGGCTCAGGGCACTGCGCGAACTCGAACAAAATCTCGAAGGTTTTCAAGGCGGCGCGCGCGGCGTTTTGGAAGCCGTGCGGCGCGGCGAACTTGCGCCCGATTATTTGCCGGTGGCCGATGCGATCCGGGCGCAACCTCCATTCGAGTTGGCCATCGAAACGGCGTTGGGCGGCAACGTCAACAACTTGATTTGCCCCGACGAAGCGAGCGCCAAATGCGGCGTCGAATTCCTGCGTTCGAGACGCGCTGGACGCGCCACGTTTTTGCCACTGTCAATTTTGGAAGCCTCGTTTCTGAGCGAAAAAACGCAGCGCGTGTTAGACGAACCGGGCGTGTTGGGTTTGGCTTCTGAGTTGGTCGATTGCAAACCCGAACATGATGTCGCCGTGGGCTATTTGCTCAACCGTTTCATCATGGTGGAAACGCTGGATGATGCTTTGCGTTTGGCCAAACGCTGCGAATCGGGCGCGCGGTTGGTGTCGCTGAGCGGCGAGTTGGTTTTGCCTGCGGGCGCCATTACAGGTGGCGTGGGCAAGCAAAAATCGAGCGGGCTTTTGGCGCGCAAACGCGAGTTGGACGAACTCGACGCGCGTTTAGTCGAACTTGAAGCCGAAATCGAATCGCAAACAGCGGGCGTAGGCGCGGCTCAAACGAAGATAAACGGCGCACTGGACGCGTGGCGCACTTGGCAATCGCACGAGGGTGAAGCGCGCGCGCGCGTGGCGCGCGCCGAGCGCGAATGGGAATCGGGGGCGCGCGAAACGCGGCGTTTGAAATCGCAACTTGAAGCCGTCCAAAGCCAGAGGAGTGCCCTCGAAGCGCAATTGGGTGCGCGAGCCGAAGACGATGCGCGCTTTGAACTCGATGCGCGCGAGTTGGAAGGGCGCGCCCGCGAACTCGATGAACAAGTCGCCCGCGCGCAAAAAGTCGTGCTCGACAAAACGGCCGCGCGCGAAACCGTGCGCGACGAAGTGGCGGGCGTTCGCGCCGCTTTTGCGCAAACGCAGGAACGCTTGAACGCGATGCGGCGCGGCATCGGCGAACTCGAACGCGGGGGGCGCGAACTCGAAACGCAAATCGGCGCCAAAGACGCGCAAATCGAGCGCGCACACAGCGAACACGGCGGCTTGACAGTGGGCGAAGTCGAACTCCTGCGCCGCCTGGAAGATCGCGGCGCGCGGCGCGACGAACTCGAAAGGAGGTTGAACCAGGCGCGCGAACAGCGCAGCGAAGCGCTGGCAAAACTCGAAGCGTGCGCTTTGAGTTTGAAAACGGGGCGCGAACGCTTGCACGCAGGCGAAGACGAATTGCACCGCGTCGAAGTGCGTCTGGCCGGAACGGACGCCGAACTGCGCGACCTCGAACGAAGACTGCGCGACGAATTTGAAGTCGAACCCGCCGAGGTTTTGCGCGAGTTGGAAGCAGCGGAATTGCCGTCCTCGAACAATCAACCTGGCTCAGTTAAGGCCACATCTTCTGCCGTTCCATCTTCCAGTTCAAGCCATTCAACTCGATTAGAAGAGGGCGCGGCGGGGCTGACGCCCTCTTCCAACCAACTCGGCGTGGCTCGATTGTTCGAGGGCGGCAACCCCGCTTTCGACCAGGTAGCAAACGAGCGATTGGAAGAGGACGGCAGTCCCGCTTTCGACCAAGTGGCAGACGAACGATTGTTCGAGGACGGCAGTCCCGCTTCCGACCAAGTAGCGGACGAACGATTGGAAGAGGGCGCAAGCCCCGCTCCGAATCAACCTGCGCTTCCTCTGCGAAACGGCGAGTTCGACCGGCGCGCCGCTTTGCAGGAAATCGAAGAATTATCGGACAAAATCGGCGGTTTGGGCCAGGTGAACCTTGGCGCCGTCGCTCAATACGAGTCGGTCAAAAAACGGCTCGACTTTCTGACGACTCAAAAGACCGACCTGGAAACCGCGCACGCGGAACTCGACGCCATCATCGCCGAAATCGACGGGCGAATGCGCGAGCAATTCATGGCGACTTTTCGCGCCATCCAAATCGCTTTCGAGGACATCTTCGGAAGGGTGATGAGCGGCGGCACCACCAAACTTTCTCTCACCCGGCCCGACAACCTGCTCGAAACCGGCATTGATTTGCGCGTGCAAATGCCCGGCAAGGCCGCGCAGGACATCGGCTTGCTTTCCGGGGGCGAACGCGCTTTGACGGCGCTGAGCTTTATGATGGCGATTCTCAAGGTGCGCCCATCGCCCTTTGTTGTGCTTGATGAAGTCGATGCGCCCCTCGATCAAAGCAACGTCGGGCGCTTTACCGATTTGCTGCGCGAGTTCACCGATACAACGCAGTTCATCGTCATCACCCACAACAACGGCACGATGCAAGCGGCGGACGTGCTTTACGGCGTGACGCAACAGGAAGCGGGCGTTTCGACTTTGATGAGCGTGCGACTCGCGGGCGCCGATGAAATGGCGCGGGTTGGTTAAAGTCAAAGCATGAGATCGTTTTGGCGCGATGTTTTAATGGGCAGAGGTATTGCGGGCTTACGCTGAACTAGTCCCTGAAGGCGGCGACCACTTAATGAGAACAGTTGAAAACGAGGCCGCGCATCGTCACTCCATCGAATGGGCGCGTGAGAAACGCGCCACGTTGGGTGTTGTGCTGGGGTTTGTCGTTGCCGGCTTTGGTGTTTCCGCTTACGGATTTTATCTGGAACACGCTGTAGAAGCCGCACGAGTCGCCGGAGCGACACTCGCCACGCTTGCAGGAACTTTTGTCTACAGCATGGCGACAACCAAAGCCGAACAAAAGCGCGACTCCGGCACCAACTGAGAACGAACAAAGGCGCCCCATTTGCCGGAGTTGGTCGCGCTCTATGTCCGATCAACATCCCGATTTTCAATTGCGCCGCGAAGTCGAATTGCCCTCGCTTCGCGCTCACGCCCGCGAATACGAACACACGCCATCCGGTTTGCGCTTGCTGCACCTCGAAACAAGCGACCCCGAAAACTGTTTCGCCCTCGCCTTTTCCACGCCGCCTGCGTCCGATGACGGCGTGCCGCACATTCTCGAACACGCGGTTCTGGCGGGTTCGCAGCGCTTTCCGGTGCGCGAACCGTTTTTCGAGATGATCAAATCCAGCCCAGCCGGGTTTATCAACGCCATGACCAGCGAATTGTGGACGGTCTATCCGATTTGCACCACGCTCGAAAGCGACTTTTGGAATCTCGCCGAGGTCTATGCCGACGCGGTTTTTCATCCGCTTTTGTCGCGCGAAACCTTTGAGCGCGAAGGACATCACCTCGAACTGGAGCGGCCCGATGACACCTCGTCCGATTTGAAGCGGTCGGGCATCGTTTACAACGAGATGAAGGGCGCGTTCTCCTCGCCCGAATCGCTCGTTGGTCGTTCGGGTCGCCATCTGTTTCCCGGCGGCGCGCTCGGCTTTGAATCGGGCGGCGATCCCGAAGCGATCCCGCAATTAACGTGGGAAGGATTGCGCGATTTTCACGCGAGCTACTACGCTCCGGGCAACTGCTTGATGGTGCTTTACGGCGACATTCCGCTCGACAAACAACTCGCGTTCTGGGGCGACAAATTGCGCGGACTTCCCAAACGTCCCTCACTTGCCGCGCGGCCCCAAGTCGAATCGTTCAGCGAGCCACGTTTCGCCGAAGAGCCATATGCCATCGAGCCGGATGGCGACGCGGCGAACGCGACCTTTTTGTCGCTGCGTTGGAAGTGCGGCGATGCGCTCGACCCGATGGAGCACCAAAGCTGGGAAGTGTTGCAGCAACTTCTGGGCGGGCACGACGGCGCGCCGCTCAAACGCGCGCTCATCGCCTCGAAGTTGGGCGCTGACGTCTTCAGGATCGGCGCCGAAGCCCACGAATCGGAACAAACCTTTCACGTGGCGCTCAAGGGCAGCGAACGCGCACGGGCGCGCGAATTCGGAGAGTTCACGCTCGCCACGCTCAAAGACATCGCCGATGCCGGTTTTTCTCCCGAGCAAGTCGCAACGGCCCTGCGTCAAGTCGCCTACGACACGCTTGAGGTTTACCCTCTGTTCCCACTTCACCTGGCGATGGACATGGCGCGCCACGCGACGACCGGCGGCGACGCGCTCGACGCGACGCACGGGCGCGAAGCTTTGGAACAAGTGCGAGTCGCCGCGCACAACGATGCCGAGTTTTTCTCGCGCCTCATCCGCGAAAAACTGCTCGACAACCCGCACCGCTTGCTGATGGCGTTTTACCCCGACCCGCATCACGGCGAGCATTTGAAAAAAGGCGAACGCGACGAACTGGCGACTCTTAAAACCACCTTTTCAAACGAGCAACTGCTCGCCATCGACAAGCGCGCGCAGGAACTCGAAGCGGCGCAGGGCGTGGCCAATTCGCCCGAAGCCTTGGCGACTTTGCCGCGACTATCCAAAGGTGATTTGCCCGATGCGCCGCGCGAAATCCCGACTTCGGTTTTGCAAGTCGGCGGGATGACCTTGCTGCGCAACGATGTGTTTTCCAACGGCGTGGTCTATTTGCAGGGCGCCGCCGACATCAGCGATTTGCCGCCTCACCTGTGGAAATTCGTGCCCCGCTTCACCGACGCGTTTTCCAAGCTTGGCGCGGTGGGGCAAAGTTGGGAACAAATCGCGGCGCGGCGCGCGGCTTCGACGGGCGGTTTGTCGAGCCATTCGCTCGCGTTCTTGCGGGCTGACGATGGCACGCCGCAGGTCGATTTACGCTTTTCGCTGAAAACGCTCGACAGCGATGCCGGAAGCGCGCTCGGCTTGTTCGGCGATTTGCTGTTTGGTTTGGAAGCGGGCGACAAATCGCGCTTGCACGAGATGCAAACGCAGGGCGTGGCGAGTCTTCGCAACCGTCTGGTTTCCAACGCGCTCGGCGCGGCGACCGTTAGCGCGGCGCGCAATCAAACGCCCGTCGGCTGGCTTCAATACTTGTGCGATTCGCCGCTCACGTTCGCGTGGATGAGCGAACTGACCGACAATTTCGAAGCGCACGCCGATGAACTCGTTCAGGGCATCGAAGCCGTGCGCGACTTCCTCCGTTCCCGCGCGCGTTGGACGTGGAGTTTCACCGGAAGTGACGAATCGTTCGAGCGCGCTGAAACGCGTTTGGGCGAATGGAGCACGCGTTTGGACGACAAACCGTTGGGCACCGCGCGCCTGGTTCGCGGGCAGGGCGAATGGGATGGCGGACAGGAGTTGCCTTCGCTCCTCGGTTTGGCGGCGCCGCTCGACGTGCAGTTTTGCGCGCGCGCTCATGCGGCTCCCTCGAAAGAAGTCGCGCCCCTGGTCGACTTGGGGTTGAGCCTGGTCAACTTCGACTACTTTTTGCCGGAAATCCGCTTCAAGGGCAACGCGTATGGCGGCGGCGAGCGCTTGAACTTGGCGAACGGCACGCTCACGTTTTTCTCCTACCGCGACCCGCACCTCAACCAGACTTTGCGCACATTCGACGGCGCCCTGTCGTGGGCCGCGTCGCAGTCGTGGAGCAATGACGACCTCGAACGCGCGTTGCTTGGCAACGTGCGCGACGCCGTGCCGGCCATTCGCCCGGCGCAATCAACGGGCGAAGCGCTGGGTCGGTTTCGGAGCGGCGAAACACCGGAACTGCGCGCGGCCAAATATCGCCAGAAACTCGGTGCTTCGCCTGAAGAAGTGCAAAACGCGTTGGTTTCGTATTTCGAAGAGGTGACGCCGCGCGCTTCAACGGCAGTCGCCGCGTCCCGCGTTGCCCTTGAAGGAGCCAACGCGGAGCGACAACAAACGGGCGAACCAGCGATTCATATCGAGGAAATGTTGCCATAGACCGACTGAGTTCCTCGCGTCGCCCCGTCTTAACAGAGGCAGTCAAGCCGCGAACAGCCACGAAATCTTCGTGGCTGTTCGTCATTCGAGCCTTCGACTCACTAAAGCGTGTCTCGTAGAAGTTGCATCAAGCGGGGCTGACGCCCTCTTCCAATCAAGGCGGATCTCAGTTGATTGGAAGAGGGCGTCAGCCCCGCTTAACCAAAATCGCGATGTTGCACTTCTCGTGAGACACCCTATAAAGCGTGTCTCACCGCAGATTGATGGGTCGGCGCTTATAAATAAAGGGGGCGCTGGGAGAAGCATAGGTTGAGGCAAAAGAATCATGGGGCGGAGCGAAAGCATGATGGGTCGGTGCCACGATGAAGAGGGCGCGCCAGGAGAACGGCGGGTTTTGTCAGATCAACGGCGGGTTGCGAAAGGAAGCGATGCCTCGCGGAAATGGTGCGGCGTATTAGGTGGTCTGTTCAAGTGGCAGACGAATCTCCACGCGCAATCCGCCGCCTGTGGCGTTGAAGGCGCGCACCGTTCCGCCGTGAACTTCGACGGCGCGGCGCGTGATGGACAGGCCCAGGCCCGTGCCGCCGCTTTGACGGTCGCGGGCCTGGGCCACGCGAAAGAACGGCTCGAACAACTGGTCGAGCGCCTCATCGGGCACGCCGGAACCGAAGTCGCGCACCCAGATCAAGGCCTCGCTGTCTTTCCGTTCGAGCGCGATTTGGACGCACTGGCCCGCGCCATGCAAAATGGCGTTGCGCGCCACGTTTTGCAACGCGGACAGCAACAGTTCGGCGTTGCCTTTGATTTCGCAGGCATCGAGGCGCACCACTTTCACTTCAGCTTGGCCGTTTTGCGCTTCAAATCCAACATCTGCCGCGACGCGCGCCACGAGTTGCGCCAGATCAAGCGGCGTTTTCTGAATTTGACCATCGCGCGCTTCCAAGCGTTGCAGCGACAGCAAGCCACCGATCAGCGCATCGAGTTCGGCGCTTTCTTCGCCGATTCTATCTAGAAAAGCCTGCGACGAGGGCGGCGCACCGTCGCCCGCCAGTTCGAGCGCAACGTTTAAACGCGCCAGAGGCGAGCGCAACTCGTGCGAAATATCGGACAACAAGCGGCGTTGGCCCAGCACCAGTTCTTCGATGCGCTCGGCCATCGCGTCGAAATCGCGGCCCAGGTCGGCCAGTTCATCGCGGCGCCGTCCCATCTGCGCGCCGACGCGCACCGACAAAACGCCGCTTGCAAGTTGGCCCGTGGCGCGCGACAATTTGGCCGCCGGATCGGACACATACAAGGCCAGTCCCCAACAAAACGCGCCCATCAGCAAGGCGAGCACGCTGAATCGCAGCGTCATGTTGCCGTCGGGCCGCAGCAAATCGCCCAGAGGACTGAAACCGCGCACCCTCATGCGAAGCGGCGTTACCGCAACGTAACGCCCGCCGCTCGTGGTCTCGACGCGCCGCGCCAAAAACGACAAACCCCCGGAATTCTCGAAACCCTCGCCCCTGTTCCAAGCCTCCAGCACAGCTTTCTGGGCTGGAAGTGGCAGATTTGGCCCAGCGAGCACCCTTGGCTCATTTTCTCGAATTGCCACGAACGAGGCGCGGCGCGGCATTTCTGGCCCTTCTTGCGGCTGTGTCCCCTCCGTTTGCAAGCCGTTGGCTTCCTTGGGCGCGTCTTCTGGCCCGTTGTGCGGCTCGTCGGCGCCCCCGGACAGCTTTCCTATCCCTTTGGTTTGCAACTCCCCGACAGTTTTGGGCGGGTTCGTAACCCCGGCGGATGATTGTCGCGCGCTTCCAAGGTGCTCAGGCGGCGACGCGAAAAGCCCCCTTGCGCCCTGACCAAAACCACTTCGACGAGAGCCGCGTCTTGACGCATTGTGTAGTTCCCACGCGGCGCGAAGTGCGGATGGCCCGCCCACTTCCAACGCAACGGCGGCGGCTTGGGCGCGGGCTTCGAGGCTGGCGCCCACCGAGCGCACCAAACCCCGGTCGAAACCGCGTTGCGTGGTCAAAGCAACGCCATAAAGCGCGACGGCGATAAGCAACTGCGCCGCGCCAAACCACGCGAAGATTTTCCAAAACAACGTGCGCATGAGAATGATTAGTGATCAGTTGTGTGTGGTTAATTTGGAAAACATACCGCGTCAGATTTGGATACCGTAGCTGAAATTGGTTAACTGATTCTAACCACTGGGAACTAAATCACTCGCAACTTGTTACTGTGTGTTCTCCGCGCGGGCGAACAAGTAGCCGACACCGCGCACAGCTTTGAGGCGTTCGCTTCCGTCGTCGGCGGGGCCGATTTTGCGGCGCAGGTTGGACACGTGAACGTCGATCGCGCGGTCAAAGGGCATAAGTTCCCGGCCCAACGCCACGCGCGAGATTTCTTCGCGCGGCACGATTTTGCCCGCGCTTTGCAGCAACAGGTGCAACAAGTCGAATTCGGCGCCGGTCAATTCGACCTTTTTGCCGTCGCGTTTGAGGCCGCGCGCACCGGAGTCGAGTTCCAGATCGTCGACGCGCAGCACTTTGGGTGGGGCGTTTTGCACTTGTTGCTGGCCCTGAGCGCGTCGCAATATGGCGCGCAAGCGGGCGACAAGTTCGCGCGGCGAAAACGGTTTGGCTAGGTAATCGTCGGCGCCCATTTCCAAGCCGAGCACGCGGTCGAGTTCGTCGCCGCGCGCGGTCAGCATCAAAATCGGCACCTTCGCCCCAGCGCCGCCGCCTGTGCGCAAACGGCGCAGCACTTCAAAGCCGCCGATGCCCGGAAGCATCACGTCGAGCACGACGATGGAGTAATCGCCGCTTCCAGCGCGAGCCACGCCCGCTTCGCCGTCGTGAACCAGATGCGCTTCCATGCCCTCGCGCTTTAAAAACTCGCGCACCAAATCGCCCAACTTCACGTCGTCATCCACAATCAAAACCGGCAGAACATTGTCACGTGTTTCCATGCACATGAGTTTAAAGCACTTTAGCAGTGCTTTAAGATAACCCCGTCTTAAGAATTCTTTGGCCCGCCATCAAGCGCATTAACCCTTGCTTCACCTGCTATTGAAGCCCAAATCGCAAAATAATCCGGGGTTCAAACGCAGGTGCCTTGTTCAAAAGCGCCCGCGCTCCACACGATGAAACTTTCAAACGAACGCTCGATGATGAAAGTGCTGGCGACGGGCGCGTCGCTGTCGCTGGCTTTGCTGGCTGTTGGCGCGGGCGTAGCGACCGCGCATGGTCACAACAAATCTAAACCCGGTGCTTCAGGTTCATTGAGTGCAACCGACTTGTGCGCTCCATACACCAGGCGTGCGTGCCGCACACGCCGAAACCCACCACAACAATTGTTCCGGCAGTCGTGCCTTGCACCTGAACATTTTCGCGCCGTTGAACTGAAAAGCCGCTCTGCTTTGGCAGAGTGGCTTTTTGTTGAACACCGGCTGAGTCGAGCGTTGAAGCTTTTTGTTCGACCACCCAAGACTTCGAAATCTACTTGACGACGACTTTTTTCGGGTCGAACGTGATGTCGGGAAAATGGGGGTTCATCTCTTCGAGCACGGCGTTGACCCGTTCGGCGAGGGCGATGTCGCGCGCCCATTTGTGGTTGGCGGGCACGATGTTCCAGGGCGCGTGTTTGGTCGAGCACTCGTTGATGGCGTCTTCATACGCCTTTTGATAATCCTCCCACAATTTGCGTTCTTCGAGGTCGGTTGGACTGAATTTCCAGTGCTTGTCTGGGTCGTCCAAACGCGCTTGCAGGCGTTTTTTCTGCTCGTCTTTGGAAATGTGCAAGTAGAACTTGACAACGGTTGTGCCGTTTTCGCTCAGCATTTCCTCGAAATCGTTGATTTGTTTGAATCGTTTGCGCCACACTTTTTCCGGCACGAGGTTGTGAACGCGCGCGATGAGCACATCTTCGTAGTGCGAGCGATTCCACACGCCGATAAAGCCGCGTTGTGGCGCCCGGTTGTGCAATCGCCACAGGAAATCGTGCGACGATTCTTCTTTGCTGGGTGCTTTGAATGAAGCGGTTTGAATGCCCGCCGGGTTGACGCCATCGAGCAAACGCTTGAGCGCGCCGTCTTTGCCGCCCGTGTCCATCGCTTGCAGCACGATTAGTAGGCTGTGTTTGGACTCGGCATACAAGCGTTCTTGCAAATCGTCGCGTTGCCCCAGCAACTCTTCCAGACGCGCTTTGGTATCGTCTTTCGTTTTGTATTCGCCCGTAGCGTTCGGGTCTACATCCTTGAGATGAACCTTGGAGCCGGGTTTGACGGTGAGGATGTTGGTTTGCGGTTGTTTCATGGGTTGAGTAACGGTGGAAAAGGTCGTTTTAAGAGGCGCGCGAACTGGCGCATTCCCGCTTGATGCGACGGCGAAAAGCGGTATTCGATGGCCTCGCTCAGATAAGCTTGCCGAATTGCGGGCGAAAGTGGCGAGCGCGTCGGATTTTCGCGGGCAATCGCTTCGATATTTGCCACCCCGACATCGCGTGCTTCGTTCAGCAGAGCCGCGAGTTCGCGCCCTTGATTTTCCTCTAAACCGCGCCTTCCTGTCCACGCCGCGAAGGTAAAGCTCAGGCCGGTGAAGTCGTGCCACGCCCGCGCCAAATCTAAGGTCTGCCAATCGCCGCTTCGTTGCGCCGCTTCAAGGGCCGGATCGCCGATGAGCAACGCGCCATCGTGATGGGACAACATCGCGTCCAAATCGGGCGGCGCGTCCACGAACTCCGGGTTCGCGCCGTAAAAATTAGAAAGCAGAACCCGCGTCAAATTCACTGACGAATGCGAGCTCGTATCGAGCGCAACCGAGCGCAACTCGCCAATTGGCTTTCGGTGAAACAGCAAAACCGAGCGCACTTCGCGCGTGGCTCCCACGATGCCGTCGCCCAGAATCGCCTCGCCGATGCCGTCGAGCACATCGAATACGGGCGACAGCGACGCGTGCAACTCGCCGCTTCCCAGTTTTTCGCCCAATTGCGAAGGGAGCAGTCGCACAAGTTGCACATCATCTCGCCGTTCCAACGCCCAGATGAGCGGCAAGGCGTTGAGATACGGCACTGTTCCTAAAACCCATTTCATCCCGTCAGAGACGAACCAATAGAGGAGCGGGCGCAAAGAGGAAAGCAATACAGCGCCAGAGAAATGAGGTCGAGAACGAGAAAGCCTCAACTGCGCGGTTGAGGCTTTTGATTTGAAAGGGTAAGCGGGATGACGGAGCTTCTTCGTGCTCGCCTTCTCACAGATATCGCTCCTAAAGCAGGAGTGTCATCAGGTGAACGCGAAGCGTAATCGAGTGCCTCCTCAGCCGCCATAGGCGCTCCTTGTTCTGGTCAGATGCGCTTCGCGCGCTGAGCAATGCACTCGCTCACGCTTCGCGTTCACCTGATGATTATCCACTACGCCGCCGTTTTTTTGCTCGCTGCTTTCTTTGCAGGCGCTTTTTTCACAGCCGTTGTTGAAGTTTTAGCGGGCGCTTTCTTCGCCGCGCCTTTCACGGTTCCTTTGGCCGCTTTGGGCGGATCGTCCGGTGAGGGCCATTTCGGTTGGCCTTCTTTGTCGAGGTTGACGATGGTTTTGCACGTCGGGTAGTTGGAACAGCCCAAAAACGGCCCGAAGCGCCCAGCGCGTTTGAGCAGCGGCGACTCGCAAACCGGGCACTTGAACTCGGTCAGTTCCGAGGTTGGTTGATCGACTTTGACGTTGCCTTCGGCGTCGCGGCGTGTGACCGCGCCTTCGATTTGGTGCGTGTTGCGGCACTTGGGATAACCGGTGCAACCCCAGAACGCGCCACGCGCACTGGCGCGCACGATCATCGGTTTGCCGCACTTGTCGCACTCGCGCGTCGAACCCGATTCGATGCCCTCGACTTCGATGGTTTCTTTTTCCTTCTTCTCAATCGGCAGACCATCGGTTCCAACGTTGAAGGTCGCTTTGCATTCTTCGTTTGGGCAGCCGAAAAAGGTGCCGAATCGCCCGCGCCGCTTGAGCAAATTCGTCGCGCATCGCAGGCACGGGATGTCGGTTTCTTCCGGCCCGACTTTTTCCATCTCGGTTTTAGCGAGCACAACTTTCTCGTGGAAAGGAGTATAAAAATCGCGCAGAACGCCAACCCAGCCGCGTTTGCCTTCCTCGATGTCGTCCAACTGTTCTTCAACGCCCGACGTGAAGCCGACGTTGACGATGTTGCCAAAGTGTTCAACCAACTTGTCGTTCACCAGAAAACCAAGTTCAGTTGGCGTGAAGCGCCGCTGGTCGATTGTGCAATACAAGCGGTCAACGATGGTGGTGAGAATCGAAGCGTAAGTCGAAGGCCGCCCGATGCCATTCTCTTCAAGCGACTTCACCAAAGTCGCTTCGGTGTAACGCGGAGGCGGTTGCGTAAAGTGCTGGCGCGGGTCGATTTTTTTCAAATCGAGCGGCTGGTCTTTTTGCAGTTCAGGCAAGCGGCGGTCGGCGTTTTCATCATCCGCGTCGATTTCCTCGCTTTCGTCTTCGTCGCGCGCTTCTTCATAGACGCTCAAAAACCCTTGAAATTTGATGATCGAACCTGAGGCGCGCAGGCCGTATTCGCCCGCTTTGACATCAACCGAAGTGACATCAAGCAGCGCCGGTTTCATTTGCGACGCGACAAAACGGCGCCAGATCAAGCGATACAAACGGAACTGATCGGGGTTGAGATAACTTTGAATGTCTTCGGGCACAACGTTGACATCGGCAGGGCGAATCGCTTCGTGCGCTTCTTGAGCCGATTTGCGGTTTTTGAACGAAGGCGGATTCGCGGGCAAGAACTCGGCACCGTAGCGGGCGCTGATATATTGGCGCGCCGCTTCCTGCGCTTCTTTGGCGATGGTCGTCGAATCAGTGCGCATATAGGTGATGAGTCCCGTCGGTGCGCCTTTGCCGATGTCGATGCCTTCGTATAAATCCTGCGCCAAACGCATCGTGCGCTGGGCGCCATAACGCAACTGCTTCGAGGCTTCCTGTTGCAACGTCGAAGTGATGAACGGCGCAGCGGCATTGCGCTTTTTCTCCGTCTTTTTGACGCTTTGAACGACAAAGGGAAGCGGGCGGAGCGCATCAACTAATTCCTGAGCGCGCGTTTCGTCGCCGATTTCGAGTTTCTTCCCGGCCTGCGTCAAGAGCTTGGCGGGAAAGGGGAAATTCTGGATTTGCGGCGTGAGCGTGGCGGTGATGCTCCAGTATTCTTCGACTTTGAAAGCGCGGATTTCGCGTTCGCGTTCGCACACCAGGCGAAGTGCAACGCTTTGAACGCGGCCAGCCGAAGTTTTCGGCGCGACTTTGCGAGCGAGTAGCGGAGAGAGTTCGTAACCGATGATGCGATCCAACACGCGGCGGGCTTGCTGGGCGTTGACCCTGTCCATGTTGATGTCGCGCGGGTTTTGCAGGGCGCGCTGGACGGCGGTTTTGGTGATCTCGTTGAACTCGATGCGCTTGGCTCCCTTGAGCTTCAATGCTTCGGAGATGTGCCACGCGATGGCTTCTCCCTCGCGGTCGGGGTCGCTCGCTAGATAAACCGTGTCGACACCGGACGCAGCTTTTTTCATGTCGGCAACGATGCGGGCGCGGTCGGGGATGAGTTCGTAGGTTGGCTCAAAGTCGCCTTTGAGGTCAACGGAGATGCCTTTTGCGGGCAAGTCGCGGACGTGGCCCTGCGAACCCATGACGATGAAGTCCGGGCCTAAAAATCCCTTGAGGGTTTTGACTTTCGTTGGCGATTCGACGATTAAAAGTGATTTTGCCATTGGGTGGAACGCTTTCTATTAAGGATGCACTTTCTTTGATTTAGGCGACTTTGACGAACAAGTTCCCTGGCAGGCGCCGTGCAAATCCCTTGATTTCTAACATCACTAAAGCCGCGTTGGTTGGCCCCGATTCCAGGGCAGCCGCTTCCGCTAAGTCATCCATATGACGCGGATCGGGTTCGAGCAAAAGATAAAGTCGCAGTTCGTTGGGCGCCAGGTTGGTGGGAGGCGCGGCGGGAACTTCCGCTTTGTGCGCCGCTTTGCGAGGAGCGGGCGCTACGTCTTCGTTCAATTCGATGCGCTGGCGTGCTTTAAGTTGAGGACGCGGCACACGCGCTTCCTCCTCTTTATCAAACGATCCAAACGCATCGACTTCGCCCGCCAGGTAATCAAGCACGTCATCAATACTTTCCGCGAGCACGGCGCCTTCTTTGATGAGCAGGTGCGGCCCGCGGCTTTGCGGTTTGTGAACGTTGCCGGGAACGGCGAAAACCGTCCGGTCGTGTTCCGAAGCCAGCGTTGCCGTGATGAGCGCGCCCGATTTTTCTTGCGCTTCGACGACGATGACAGCGCGGGCCAGACCAACGATGATGCGGTTGCGCGCCGGGAAATGCCACGCTTCGGGCGGAGTGGTTGGCGCCCATTCCGACACGACGGCGCCGCAAAGTTCGATGCGCGTCATCAAGTCGCGGTTTTCGCTGGGATACACGATGTCGAGGCCGCAACCGGTTGCGGCGAGCGTTCGTCCGCCGCCATCGAGGGCGCCTTTGTGCGCCGCCGTGTCGATGCCGCGCGCCATTCCCGACGCCACCGTCCAACCGGCGCGCGCCAGTTCAACTCCAAAAGTGTGGGCCAGTCCCCGTCCATATTCGGTCACGTTGCGCGTGCCGACAACGGCGATTGTGCGGTCGTCGGCGGGAGAAAAATCGCCGCGCACAAACAAAAAAGCGGGAGTGTCGTCTTCCATCGAGCGAAGCGGCGAAGGGAATTCTTGCTCGGTGGCCACCCAGATCGCGTGTTCGTCCAGAGCATCGAGTTGACGCGTCACATCTTTACTGGCGCACAGGCGCAGCTTTTCAATGGCGCGTTTGGTAAGGCCGAAGCCGTCGCGCAGCAGAGTTTCGTCGTCTTGCGCGGCGTTCAAAATCGCGTCGGGCTTTTCGAAGTGGCCGAGCAGGGCGCGGGTGCGCGGCGTGGGAAGTCCGGCGTAAGACAAGCGCAACCACGACGTGGCATCAGGAGGCGACAAGGGGCGTGGCATGGCGGGCAAAGGCGAATATACGCTAAGCGTCCCCCGACGCGCAAGGGCAAAGCGCAGGACGGAGCGGGCGCCCCACGCAAAAGCGCCCGCGAACACGTGTTCGCGGGCGCTTTTGCCGAGCACATCAGCTACTACTTACCCTTCAGTGCCACGGCCTCCGCCATCGCCGCGCCCGCCACCATTACCCTGCCCACCGCCCAAACCATTGGGGGTGTCGGGGCCATTGTCTCCGGGAGCGCCATTCCCGTCTGGCCCGGCGCCGTTACCGTCGCCAGGATTGTTGCCGTCGCCAGGGTTGTTAGTCCTTCTCTGGCGCCGGGGCGAAGGAGCGGGCGCGGTGTTGTCGATGAAGAAGTTGAAGTTGGCTCCCACCCCATTGCCCGCATAGTCGCGCGCGGTCACGGTCAAAATTTTCTGACCATCGGGGAAGTTAGCGCCGCCCGTTGTGCCATCCAACAGCGTCACGGTCAAAATCCCTGACGCCGCATCAAAATCGACTTTTTTGGCGTCAAGGGGCGTGCCGTCAAGCGAAACCTGAACCGATTTGGGATCGATGCCCGACCCGACATCATCGAGAGACGCCGCGAAGTAGAACGGGCCGCGTCCGGGCACCGAAGGCGGCGTTTGGTCGCCCACAAGTAGCGCCGTCAAGTTGCCCCCCTGATCATTGAGAGAGATCGATGGCTCGACCACGCGCGGCGGATCAGCGTCGATGGCCTGCGTCGTAAACGCGTAAATCGTCGCGTCGTCGCCCTGCACAAACACTTGCCCATTGACAACCGAAGGCGCCGCCGAAATGCTGTAAGGCTTGGAGAACTGCCGAGGCGCCGGAGTCACGCTTCCACCAGGAGCGCCACCGGGAAAACCGCCGCCGCTGGGAAAGCCACCGCCGCCGGGGAAACCGCCGCCGCCGGGAAAGCCACCTGGGAAACCGCCACCCTCACCCCGGTCTTGAACGGGTTGAAAGCCCACTTGCGAAAAGACAGGTGTTTGGCCAAGTTCGCCGCCAGTTTGAAAGCGGCGTCCGCCACCTCCGCCGCCTCCGCGACTGTTCTGCAGGGTTTCGGTTTTAAGGCGATATTGCCACAACACGGCTCCTGAGCGCGGGTTGAGCGCCACCATCAGGCCGTTGTTTGTGCCGACGAGCACCATGTTATCGAGCACAACCGGTGCGCCCGACAGCGCCACGCCCACGCTGGTTTTCCAGTTTTGCTTGCCATCGCGCGCATCCAAAGAATAAAAGTCGCCGTTGGCGTTGCCGTAGAACAGCGCAGGAGTTGTGTCGATTTGGCGAAAAGCGGGCGAAGCCGTCACCTGACCGCGCGAAGGCACGCTCCACACCGGCGCGCCGCCACCCACATCGTAAGCCGCGACGCGGTCGAATCCAGCCGTCACCACGACGCGGCCAGCCACCACGGGCACCACGCCGGTTTGGCTGGACAGCGACACGCTCCACGCGACGCGGCCCATACGCACGTCCACGCCATACAACTTGCCATCGGTGGCGACGACATACAGCAAACTTCCGTTGGCCGAAAGCGCCATCGCCGAAGTCGCTGGGTTGCCGTATTGCCCTAACGACACTCGCCATTTTGTGTCGCGCAGACCTTCCGGCGTGAGGGCGACCAGGTTGCCATCTCCGGTTGCGACCACGATGCGCGTTCCGTCTGAGGTTTTCACAACAAGCGGGCCAGCATCAGAAATGCCGTTTTTAAGGTCGATTTGCCACGCCTGTCCGCCATCGCCCGCGCGAAACGCGCTGACCTGCCCGCCCTGCGTGGCGGTCAAAATGAAATCGCCGTCATCGGTCGAAAGCAAAGTCAGAGGCGCCGACACCGTTCCCGAAAGTTGCGGCGTTTTCCAGCCAGCCGCAATTGAACCGGCCTGCGCGTCGAGACAAAGCAGTTGATTGCCAATGGCCGTATACAAACGCTGCTTGCCCGCCGTGCCGAGCACCAAGGGCGAACTGAGAAAGCTGCGAGTCGGCCCGTCGCTGGAATAGCGCCACTGAAGCGACAACGGCAGCGAAACCTGCGCGGAAGTGGCGCCCGTTCGTTGCGCGTCGCCTTTGAAAGTCGTCCACGAATCGGGATTAGCCGCCGGGTTGGGAGCGGCCACGACACCAGCAGGTGCAGCAATAGGTGCTATGGGAGCCGCGTTTTGAGCGCGCGCCGCGCGAGGGAAAGCAACGGAGCAGGCGAGTGGCCCAACAGCCACAAGCAAACAAGCCGAACGAGATAAAGAAGAAACGCGCATAAGAAAAACCGGAAAATAAAACTTGGGATGGATTTAAAGAAGGTTTCGCGGGGATTGCACCTTGTTCCAACTGAAAGGGTGAAACCGATAGGGGAAACAAAATGCGACCGCTGATTTCAGGATGCAACACGCAACACAAAACCGATTCCAACTCTTTCTCAAGGTAGTTTGAGAAACGCCCAAAAGCGGCAATCCGTTCGATTGAGTTCGCCCACTGCCGCTTTGGGTTCAACAGCGGCAATGGACAAACGCGGTGAGGAAATCGCCGCTTGGGAAACGCTCTTTAGAGCACCGGAACCATCGGCGGGTTTTGCGATTCGCGGATGGCATAACCCTTGGGTGGCGCGAACTGCGCCGAAGACACGTTGGACAGGCTCGTGTAGCGGCTCCAGTTGGCCACCACTTTGAGTCCGCCGCTTTGCGCTTCCAGGCGAACCGGAAACGAGTCGGAGTGGCGCAAAAACGCCTTGAGGTGCGACACGCGTTGCGAGGGCCGCGACATTTCAAAAACATCGACTGGCACGCCGCCGATCTGACTTTTGCCGGTCAACTTGGCGCCCTGTTGCATCAAAGAAGCGCGTATTTGTCCCGGATTGCGCAGCATTTGTTGCGGGTCGAAACCGCCAAACGCTCCAGTCTGGCTTTTCGACAATTTCCACTTCACGCCTGCTTTGGCGGCGGGCAACAAGCGATAAACAAAGGGCGACGAATACAGCACAACGGCGCGCGAACCGCCGCTTGTGGTTTCAACGCGCGCCTTTTGACCGGAAAGCAGCACATGGGCCAGCACCACTTGAGGCGGGATAGCCGATTTGCCTCCCGGCGCCACGTTGATCGATACGTCAAAGCCCAAACCGGGCGCGGCCTGCGCGCTGGAAGCGCTCGCCAAACCAAAAGAAGCCAACGCCAGACCTAATAAAAAAGTTCGTTTCACGGGAATTGTTGCGAAAAGGGTAACGCACGTTCACCTATTCGGCAATCGAACGGAATCGCGCGCGTCCTATCAACCAGATCAGACGCCTTGCTTTGTGCGTCGGTTGAACTCCTGACACTTTGTTTCGATTGCCCATGTTGCCCCCGTTCCACATTCACGGCGCTATCCGCGTCGAATACCGCGTGCGCACTCGCACACTCCAGCAAAGCATCGGCGCCATCGAATCCGAGCAGCAATGCGCGGGTGGCACGGGCGCGCTGTGCGCCCTATCTTTAGCTCGGTTGGGCGCGCGCGTTCGCTTGAGCGGCAACGCTTTGGGCGACGATTCGCATGGTCGCTTCTTGAAATCGCAACTGCGCACGGCGGGCATCGAAACCGACTTAGAGTTGCAAGCCGGAGTCGTCACGCCCTACGCGATTTTGCTGCGCGCGGATGAGGGCCAGACCCAAACGCTACTTTCGCCGCAAGCGCGCGAGTTGGTCTTGCCGCCAGTTCAAATGCAAAGGGACGCGCGGACGTTCGACTTTTCGCTTCAGATGAAATCGCTCGAATGGCAGGAAAAACACCAGGGCTGCGATGCGCTGTTGGATGCGTTGCGTTCGGTTCTGCTCGCGTGGCTCGAAGTCGCGCGGCCCGATGAAGGGTTCGATGAACACCAAGCGCAAATAGGTCGTTGGTTGGACGAATACGACCGAAGCGGCGTCTTCCCTTTTTGACGCAATGCGCGAAGCGCCGAGCGGCGCGAAACGTTTGTCTGGGGGCAACTTGGCTTGTGGCTTGCCGAATTGACTTTTATGGCCCTCATCGAAATGACTGTCGAAGGGATTGGCATCGACCCATCCAACAATCCGCTTGTGTTGCTACGCGACGCCGAGCGCAAGGTGTTCGTGCCGATCTGGATCGGCCCTGCCGAAGCGGTTTCCATCCAAATGGAACTCAACGCGCAGTCGCCCCAGCGTCCGATGACGCACGACCTGATGGTGTCCATGCTCAAGGAATTGAACGCCCGCTTGGTGCGCGTCACGGTAAATGAATTTTCCGATTCCATTTACTACGCTTCGTTGCATTTGCAAAGCGGGCGCTCCGGCGCCATCCGCGAGATCGACGCGCGCCCTTCGGATGCCATCGCCCTGGCGCTGCGAACCCAGGCGCAAATCTGGGTCAGCGATGAAGTCGCGCAAAAAGCGGGCATTTTGGTCGAAGAAAACTCGACTCTGGCTTTGCCTCATTCGGCCCACGGCGAAGCGGCTTTGGCTGATGACGCGGGCGAAATCGACCGTTTGTCGCGCTTGTTGGAAGGCCTGGATTTGGGCGATGAAGAACCCATACGTTAACGTTTTCCTTTTGAACACGGGGGCGACCGATTTCGTCTGTCCATTCGACTTCGGCGGCAAGGACGCGAAGCCTTCCAGGAAATCTATGCAATTCGTTCGCTTTTCTCGTTTGCCTGCACTGGCCACCGGTTTGATTTTGATCGTCGGAGCTTCTCTCTCGTCGGTGCCTGTTCAGGCGCGCACTTCGAGCAAAACCTACAAAGCGGGCGCCATCGCTTTAGGCGCTTTGGGGGCCTACTACATCAGCAAAGGCAAAACGGTTCAAGGCGCCGCAGCAGTTGGCGGCGGCTATCTTGCCTACAAAAAGGGCCAGAAAGTCGCTAACCAAGAGCGTTATGGTCGCACCGCTTACCCGCGCTACGGTTCCAATGGAAATTACGGCGGCAACTATAACTCCAACGGCAATTATAACTACGGAGGATCCAATTCCAACGTTTATCCCGATGCCGGCGGCTACGACAATTCCGGCCCGAATTACAACACGGGCGGCCAGAACCAAGGTTACGATTGGCGCGACAACGCATCGTTGCGCCCACAACGTGGCAACAATGGCCACCACTACGGTCAATACAAGCACGGGCGTGGCCGTGACAAGCGCGACCGCGAGAACGACGACGACTAAACCTTCAACAATACGTCCCTCAACAAACAAAAAGCACGGCCCAAAGGTCGTGCTTTTTGTTTGTTGCTCCTTGCCTGTTCCGCTTTTTGAAATATAGAAGGGTTGAACGCACTTCGGCTCGAAACCTACTGCCACTTCTCGCCTGTTTCGCTTTTTGAACCATATGGAGGTTGAACGAGCGGGCGCAAACCTGTAAAATGGGATGGCGCTGTGGTTCTTGGGGTTGGTTTGCGCGGCCCAGAGAAACCAGTAGCAACGCAGGGCCTTGGCTTCGCGTTGTTTTTGTGTCCCCTTGCGGCGTTTGCGCGCCAGAGGAGGAGGCGATTATGCACCTTGATTTGTTGGAAATTTTGCGCGCTCCGGGCGCGTCTATCGAGCGCGAGATCTCGATTCCCACAGGACTTCTCAAAGACGAGTGGGAATTGACCGAGCCGGTCACGGGAAGCGTGCGCGTGTCGAACGCGCGCCAAAGCGTGGTCGTGCGCGGACGTGCCAAAACCGCCGTGCAACTCGAATGCGCGCGCTGTCTGGGCGAGTTCTCCTTTCCAGTGGAATTTGGCCTTGATGTCGTGGTTCCGCTTTCGACGTTCAACGCCCAGTTGGGTGTGGCGGCGGTGACAGATGACGGACTCGACGGGTTGGAACTTTCGCCCGACGACATCGCGCTTTTGTTCGATAAGCATGCTCTGGATGTCGGCGAACTGGTTCGTCAAGCGATTGTGCTTGAAATCCCGATCCAGCCGCTTTGCCGTCCCGATTGTCCGGGACTTCCCGAAGCGCAAAATTTCGTTGAACGCGAAGCCGATCCCAGACTCTCGGCTTTGCAAAACCTGGTTAATCCCAACTGAGCCTTTAGCCCTTGCCTATAAGTTGAAGTTGCTAAAAGTTGGTAGTTAAAAAGTTAAGAGCCAATAGCCCACAGCTAATGGCTTCAAACGGAGAAAAACACTATGGCTCTGCCCAAACGTCGGAAATCGCACGCACGCGTGCGCACTCGGCGCGCCAACTGGCGCGCAACTGCTGTCACCACAACCAAATGCCCCAACTGTCAGGCGGTTGCTCAACCGCATCGCGCGTGCTTGCAATGCGGGATGTATAACGGGCGCGCGGTTTTGCCGCCCAAGTCGAAGTCCACGCCTCGCGGCGACGAGTAACTTCTTGCAGGGAAGAGGCGATGGGAAAAAGGCGATAGAAAACATGCGATCGAGAAGCGTCACCTGCGCACTCGAATGCTGTGCCCCTCTCGCTTGTTTCCCATTGCCTCTTCCCTTTTTTATGCGAATTGCCATTGATGCGATGGGCGGCGATTTTGCGCCCCGCGAAATTGTTGCAGGCGCGCTCGCCGCCGCGCGCGCCGATGCCGCGACGCACATCTTGCTCGTGGGCGACGAAAACGCGATCCAGGCGTTGCTCCCATCGCCTCTTCCGTCCAACATCGAGATCATCGCTTCAACGCAGTTGGTCGAAATGGACGAATCACCGGTTCACGCCTTGCGCGGGAAAAAAGATTCGTCGCTCGCCGTCGCCACGCGGCTTCATGCAGAAGGCAAAGCCGACGCGTGTCTGAGCGCCGGAAACACTGGCGCGGCTTCGGCGTTCGCGTTGTTCACGCTGGGACGCATCGAAGGCATCGACCGGCCCGGCATAGCGACGGTATTTCCAACCGCCAAAACGCCGTGCGTGTTGATGGACGCAGGCGCCAACGTCGATTGCAAACCGCGCCATTTAGCCGATTTCGCGCTGATGGGCGCGGCATATGCGCCCGCGATTCGCGGCATTTTGCCCGGTGAAGCCGCGCGTAAAGCCGACGGAAAAGTTACCGTTGGCCTGCTTTCAATCGGCGAGGAAGATTCCAAAGGCAACGAACTCGTTAAAAATTCGCGCGAAGGAATTGCAACAAACGCGGCGCGCGGCAATTACACATTCGCGGGCAACGTCGAAGGCCGCGACATTCCGCGCGGCACCGTCGATGTCGTGGTGTGCGATGGCTTTGTCGGCAACGTCGTGCTGAAGTTGGCCGAGGGGTTCGCCGGATTGTTTCTGGGCGGCTTGAAAGACGCGCTACTCTCGTCGCCGCAATCGAAAATAGGCGCCTTGCTCCTCGCGCCCGCTTTGCGCAAGATGAAGACGCGCTTCGACCATTCTAACTTCGGCGGCGCGGCGCTACTCGGCGTGAAGGGCAACTGCATCATCTGCCACGGCTCGGCCAAAGCGCCAGCCATCGCATCCGCGATTCGTGTGGCGAAGTTGGTGGTTGAAGCCAAAGTGCCGCAAGCCATTGAACGCGCGGCAGCTTTGCCCCAGAAAACAGTTGAGTTACATTAATGCCTGCACGTAGCTTGTATTATCGGTTTTGTTTGACCAAAAAGACAATGGCGGTTCCGGTTGGGTTAGTCTGTAGGGACATGGCTTGCCATGTCCGATGAGGACGTGAGGTTTCTCGCGGGCGGACATGACATGGCAAGCCATGTCCCTACAAGACCCTCTTATTCGGATTCGCTAAAGACACGCGAAAACGAGAACAACAGTTTGTGTCCGCCAGCAGCACTATAGCGGAAGAAACACAGCAGTGATGTTCTCGCCTTTATCCAACCAAAGCGCAACGAGATATTATTTCTTGACTCGCTGTGAAAATTAGTAGATTTCCTTGTGGTTTTCGTGGCTTTTCGTGGCTAAAATTCGCAAGTTAATTTTGGGCTGAGCGTGTAAACGCGACGGGTTGAAGTGCCGCTTCTGATTTGGAAAGATTAATGCTAAAGAGGGGCATCGTTTGGGTCATGATTTTGCCCCAGCGATGCGGCACGCAGGGCGGAAATAAGCGTCAAAGCTCCCGCCCGTTTTTCCTACTCCGATGCTTCCCGGTGGCTCCACATCCCAACTCGAAGGGCATCCCGCGCCCGATGCTCCCAACGCTTCGCCCGCGCCCGTTCCCGCCCGGCCCGTTCAAGTGCGCGCCGCTCCTTCGCGTGTCGTGAAATGCTACTTGTCCATCATCGTCCCCGCTTACAACGAGGAAAAACGGTTGCCGTCCACGCTCGATGCCATCGCTGACTATTTAGCTCGGCGCGAGTTTTCGCACGAACTGCTCGTTGTTGACGACGGCTCGCGCGATCACACGCGCGATGTCGTGCGCGAATTCGCTGCAACCCGTCCGTGGGTTCGTCTGGTTTCCTATGACGACGAGCACGGCCGCGCGCTCAATCGTGGCAAGGGTTTCGCGGTTCGCGCCGGAGTCGAAGCCGCTGTTGGCCGCGACATTTTGTTTTCCGACGCCGATTTATCGACGCCCATCGAAGACATGGAGCGATTGCTTCCGCCGATTTCGCGCGGCGATTGCGACATCGCCATCGCATCGCGCGCTCTGGCCGAGTCGAATCTCGAAGTCCACCAGCCCAAGCACCGCGAGTTGATGGGCCGCACCTTCAACAAAATTGTGCAGGCGTTGGCTGTTCCGGGCATTCAAGACACGCAGTGCGGCTTTAAAGCTTTTCGCGGCGATGTCGCCAAACGGCTGTTTGCTCTGGCCCAAATCGACGGTTTTGGTTTCGATCCAGAAATTCTGTTTCTCGCCTCGAAATACGGCTACCGCACGCGCGAACTGCCTGTGACGTGGCGCCACTGCGACAATTCGCGGGTCAATCCGATGACAGCTCCGATTGCGATGCTACGCGAACTCCTCGAAATCCGCTGGAACGACGCGCGCGGTTTATACGACGAACATTCGCAGTAAGCGCAAACCGCACCTCGATTGAGGTGCGGTTTTTTAGTTGCTGTTTTCTGTGCTTTGGCAAGCACGAAACGCTGGTCGGTAGCTATGCCAAAACGTGTTTGTCAGCGAGGTTTTGTTGGGAGTGCCAAGCGCCACCTTTTACCAAAACAAGCCCTTGACTCGCTGACGCTTCGCGTTCTCGCTGGACAAATAAGCCGCGGCTCAAGTTGTTTGCGTCCACTCGTGCAAAGTTTCCAATTCCGAGCTGAGAAACCGAGCCTTCAACTCGCTGTGGTTCGCTTCGATGCTTAGAAATCCCCCGGTCATCGCGCGATAAAATGGGCCGTGCTCGTGGAAGAGCCTTGGCCTCATCGAAGCGCCGCCCGCGCCAGTGACGACGAAGTGGGTTTTGGCGTCGGGCAGGACGATGTGTTGCAAATCGTGATCGTGACCAGACAGCATCAACTGAACGCCGTGCTCGCGCAAGAGCGGCGCGATGATGGCCCGAACGCGTTTCATGTCGGGTTCGCTAGCGTGAACGCCGTCGGTGTAGGGCGGATGGTGGCCGACGACGATTTTCCACTTCGCCGTTGAACTGCTCAACGATTCCTCCAGCCACTTGCTTTGTTTGTCGCCCAACTCTTTGGAATGATACTGCGGCAGCCACAAATCGGTGTCTACTAAGAGGAAATCGACCAGTCCTTCTGCCGCCGCGACTTTGTAGTAAAAGCCGTCCATGCGCCATCTTCCCGATGGGCCGCGATAGGAAAACTGGGTTTGCGGATTCGATCTCCAATCGTGATTGCCCAAAACGGCGAAAAACGGAAACGGCATGGCTTCACGCGGATACATCTGCTCGAATTTCCGTTGCCACTGCGGGTCGTCATGGCCCGCGACGCCGTTGTCGTAGAAGTTGTCGCCCACCGAAACCGCGAAATCGAGCGGCGCTTTTTTGGCCGCGCCTTCGAGCGAAAAACGCGTCATCGCTGAGGCGACTTCGCGTTGCAGCTTCATCCCGCTTCCCCAATCGCCAAAGGCGATGAAGCGCAGCGATTTCTCGACGGATTTGGCGGGCGCTTTCGATTTGGCGCGCGGTGCAGCGAGAACGGCGTTTTCTTCGCGGCCCAAAGCCGAAGGCACAAGCGCAACGGCGCCCGAAGCGGCGGCGAGTTGAAGTAATTGGCGGCGAGTCATGTTTTCATTTTAGCCACAAGGAAGCACAAAAAGCACGGGAGGGTTAATCACTCTAACCCGACGGTGAACACAAAACAAGACGAATGACTAGTTGGTTCTTGAAGTTCGAGCCATCGACCCCTTCGCGCTTTTTATGCTTCTTTGTGGCTAAAATCAACCCAGTTTCGGTTCGAGTTTGTGCCACAATTTGAGTCCCGCTTGCAGCACTTTGGAATCGAGTTGGGCTTGATAGGCCTGGGTGCCCGCGCGGTGCAAAATTTCGCCAAGTGTCGGATAGGCGAACATGGTTTCGGCCCATTCTTGGATCAAGGCGCCGTCGCGCGCGGCGGCGACAACGGTGGGCGCGATTTCGCCTGCGCTTGGCCCGATGATTTGCGCGCCCAGAACGCGCCCGCTTTTGGTTGTGAACACCAGGGCAAACCCGCCCGCTTCGCCTTCGATGATGGCCCGATCCAGGGTTTTGAAGTCGGCGCGATACGTTTCGATTTCGCCCCACGCAGCCTTCGCTTCATCCCGGCTCAGGCCGATGTGGGCAATTTCGGGGTCGGTGAACGTCACCCAGTTCAGCGTTTCCCAGTTCACTTTCAGGCCAATGGGCAAAACCGCGTTGGCTCCGGCGACTTTTCCGGCGTGTTCGGCGGCGTGCGTGAAGCGCTGTTGCCCGGTGCAATCGCCGCACGCCCAGATGTGAGGCGCACTGGTTCGCATCCGTTCGTCGGTCTCGATGCCCGCTTCCCCGGTTTTGACGCCCGCAGTTTCCAAATTCAAACCCTCGAAACGCGGTTTTTTGCCCGCCGCGAGCATGATTTCGCCCGCTTCGACGAATTGCGTTTGCCCATCGACCTCGAAGTGAACGCGTTTGCGCTCGCCGACTTTTTCGACGCGCGAAACGTGAACGTTCAAGTGGATCTCGAGGTTCTCGGCGCGCAGGATTTTCAACAGATGCTCGGCGATTTCCGGTTCTTCGTGCGGCACGAGTTGCGGCCCGCGTTGAAGCACGACGACGCGCGTGCCAAAGCGACCGAACGCCTGCGCCATCTCGCACCCGAGCGGCCCGCCGCCGATGAAAACCAGCGACTTGGGCAAGTTGGGCCGCTCGAACAATGCCTCGTAGTTCAAGAATTCAGTTTCTTTCAAGCCTTCGATGTCGGGCGTGACCGGCGAGCTGCCCGTGGCCAGGATGAACTTGCGCGCCCGCACGCGCCGCGTTTCACCTTTCGATTGGATTTCGAGCGTGTGGGCGTCGATGAACCGCGCATCGCCCGCGATTTGTTCGATGCCGCTTTTCGCCAGTTGCTCGCGCTCTCCCTTGCGAATCTCGTCGCGCACATCGGCCAAGCGCAACCGAATCGCGCTCCACACGAGCCTTGGCTTTTCGACGTGAACGCCAAATTCCTCGCTTCGCTTGACCAGTTCCCACACTTTGGCCGAACGGAGCAGCGTTTTGGAAGGCACGCAACCGCGCCATAAACACTCGCCGCCCACTTTGTCGCGCTCGATCAAAGCCACGCGCGCGCCCAGAGAATCGGCCACAAACGCCGAAACCAAACCTGCTGTGCCCGCGCCGAGGACAGCCACATCGAAATCAAACATCAGCGTTAGTTTTAGCCATCCGCCCAGAAGGCACCCAGGCACAAAAACCACAAAAAGAAATTTAAGAACGAAAATCAGAGAATTGTTGGTTCTGGTTCATAACTTACAGTTGAACTTTCGGTGATTTTGCTCTGAATCTCTCTTTGTGGTTTTTGTGTCTTCTTGTGGCCAAAAATCAAAACGTGCCGCCAAACGACTTAGAATAACCCGTCATTTCCAAATACCCGCGACCAGAAATCGGCCTTCCCTGTGCCGTTCCGCGTAGCGAAATCAGCCCTTCCCAATACGATAAAGCCACGCCCGAACGAATGGGGCGTAGCTCCTGATCGCTCAACGCGGGTGTGGCTACGAGCGATAAGCGGAGCGTTGGCACTTCGATTTTCCAACTCGTCGGGTAGCGCGCGCCGCTTTCCATCGTGCTGTGTTCCAGCGGCGTCAAACGGAAATCAAACAACTTCAAGTGACGTGTGCGCCCGTCGCGTTCAACGAGCGTGCCCGAAGACAGCGGTTCGACGCGGCTACCGCGCAAGCGCAAGTGATAGAGCATCATTTCGCGCCCATCGTTCAACTGAATAGAAAACCAGTCCCAACCGGTTTGATTGTGTTCGAGTTGGGCCGAGCCGAACTCGTGATCGAACCAACTTTGCCCGGTCACTTGAAAGGTTTCCTCGCCCAATTGCACCGTTCCGCGCGCATCCAAGCGGCAAAACGAGTAGTAGTGCGAGGCGCGGCCAACGCCAGAGGATTTTTGCGATACGCCGCACTCGCCGTGAATTGTTGGCGCTTTGAGCGCGCGAAACGCGAGGCGAACGCCGAAGTGTTGGCCGCGCGTGGCGCTTTGGTCACTTGTTCCGCTCAGCCGAATGGTTTGCGTGTTCCCTGAGTTCGGCCCAAATTGCAAATTCCAATCGCCGACATGAACGCGCGGCGCCCTCGTTCCAACGCTTGCTCCAGAAAGTCCCAAGTTGCCGCGCCCGATTTTGTCGGTGAACAAAAACTTCTGGCCCGTCGAGTCGGTCAAGGCGAAGTGCGCAAAATAAATGTCGCGCGTCGCCCACTTCGACTGGCGCTTGATGGAGGGCGCCAAAGCCGTGCGAAACCACGTCGCTTGAAAACCGAACTCGCGGCCGCTTTTCGAGCGCAAGTGGCCGGTGTAATACCACCATTCGGTTGAGTAAGGCGGGTGCGAACCGTGGTCGCGCGGAAACGAAAACGAGTATCCGGGGAGTGCTGGTTGAAACGAAGTTGCGGCGCGCAAGGGCGCACCGAGAACGCAAAAGACGAGAAAAAACGCAAAAACGCGCATGACGTATTCTTGCGTTTGAAAATCGGTTGGGTTTCGTGTTTTAGGCTGGTTCTGCTTCTGTTGCCCCATAGGAACATGGCTTGCCGTGTCCGCTCGAACTGAGGTCGCGTCACATCGGACACGACAAGCCATGTTCCTACTGCGGGTGGCGCTTGCGGCAACAGGCGCTTCCAAATCTCTTGAAGAGAGATCACTCAGCCACAAATCTCAAGCGGCCAAAATTTCGATACGCGACAACAGTTCCTGGGGCAAGATTGGCTTGTGGAGCAGCAAATCGGCACCGGCTTCGTCGGATTTGTGCTGGGCTTCGTTGTCACCGTAGGCGGTGAACATGATGATCGGCACTCTGGTTCCGTTGGGCAGGGTGCGGATGCTTTTCACGGCGTCGAAACCGTTCATTTCGGGCATTTCCACGTCGATGATGATGGCGTCGAAAGGTTCCTCGCGCACGGCTTCAACAGCTTCGAGGCCGTTGGACGCGAGGCGCGTCGTGTGGCCCGAAATACCAAATGCCAATCGGAACACGTCGCGCGTATCGGGCAAATCATCAACAAACAAAAGACGCATGGGTGGAACTCGGCCCCAAAGGGCTGCTTTTGGCCCGATGCAAATCCGGTTCCTCCTCTTCCTCTTCACCGGAGGCAAAACCCTCGCTTCGAGAAGATCTCACTCGCGTTGAAGCGCCGAGGCCAGATCGCGCCGCGCCGCCTGACGCGCCGGAAGCGCGCCCGCGACCAAAGCTGCGCCCAGCGCCAGCACAAACGCTTGCAGCAAAACCACCGGCTCGAAATGCGGGAAAATCGTCCAGCCGAAGAACTGGCGGTTAATGACGAAAATCATCTGCGCCGCCAACACCAGACCCGCGATGCTGCCCAAAATCCACGCGACGCCGCCCAAAAACGCGAACTCCCACAGCGCGGTTTTGAGTATCTGGCCGCGAGACGCGCCCATCGCGCGAAGTGACGCCATTTCCGTTGTGCGCTCCAACATCAAGGAAGCCAGGGTATCGAACACGCCGATGCCCGACACCACAAGCGCGATCAGTTGCAGCGCGTAGGTCACGGCAAAAGTCTGGTCGAAGGTGTCGAACACTTGGCGGCGAATCTCGCGGTTGGGCAAAACCGTGAGCGCATACCTCCCGCCGAAATGCGCGAACAACTGCCGCTTGAACTCTTCGCCCGACGTGTTGTCCAAATACAGCGCGATGCCATCGACTTCAGGGTCGTGCCACAATCTCGCATACACCGGGCGCGCCAGATAAAACACGGCGTTGGGGTTGTAGTCGTAGAACACGCCCGCCACGGGAAACGACTGCCCGCCCGATGGCGTGGGAAACGACAGCGTTTGCCCGGTGCCGACGTGAAGCAGGTTCGCCAACCGTTCGCTCAACAAAACGGCGCGGCCCGCGCTGTAATCGCGCATGGCTTCGGCGCCACCCGAACGCGTCGAAATCCAGCGAATGACGCGCCCGCCCAATTGAAAGCTCGGCAGTTCGTTGGCCAGAAGCAGCGTTTGTTGACCTTGGATTTCGACATTGGCCTGACGGAGTGTGTCCACGGTGCGCACGTCGGCGCGTTTGGTGGCCCACTCGATGACTTCGTGTGGCAAACCCAGCCCGTGCTCGCCGGAAAAACCATCACTTGTGGCGATGAACACGTCCGCCGAGATGGTGTTATCGATCCAATCGCCAACCGTTGCGCGAAAGGAGCGCACCATCCAGTTCATCCCAACGATCAAGGCAATCGAAACCAGAAGCGCCGACACCACCAAGCTCGAACGATTGAGCGCGCGCCGCGTGTTGTCGGCGGCGAGTGCGCCTTCGATGCCGCCCAAACGTTCGCCGATGGGCCGAAGCCCGCGCGCCAAGCGCAAAAGTGCCAAAGGAACGAGCAAACAAAACCCGCCCATCGTGGCGCCCGCCGCGCCGAAACCTAAGAGCGGCGAGATTTGCGACACAAACGGCAGCGACAACGTGAACGCCAAAGCCAGCATTGCCAAGCCAAACAAGCCAAGGCGCGGCGCCCAGCGTTCGAGCAGCGAATGCAAATGCGCCGTCGAAAGCCCCGCGCGCGGCGAAGCGAGCGAGGCTTCGCGCGCCGAGGGAAACGCCGCCAGAACGCTGAGAATTGTGCCCGCGCCAACCGAAAACGGAAACAGCCAGAGCGGAACGAACAACTCGCGCGCCTTGACCGCGATGTAAAGCTGCGAAACCGTCGTAGCGACCGCACTTAAAGTCCACTTCGCCAGGATGACGCCCAAACCAAAGCCAACGGTCGCGCCCAACGCGCCGATAAAAGCCGCTTCAACCAGAAAAAGTGCGGTAATTTGTGCGCTGGATGCTCCCACCGAACGCAAAATCGCGGCTTCACTTCGTCTGCGCACAACGGCGGACGCGAGCGCGTTGTAAATCAAAAACGCGCCGACAAACGCGGCGATGGAACTGAGCGCCGTGAGGTTGAGGCGAAAGGCGCCCAGCATCGCGCCGATTTGCGCGCCGCGTTGGGCGGGCGGCGCAATCGCGGCATCGGGCGGGCTGATGCGCTTGAGTTCGCGCGTCACGGACTCGACTTGCCCGTCCGCCACGCGCAAGTCGATTTGCGATATCACCCCAACCGAACCGAGCGCTTCTTGCGCGGCGGCGATGTCGAGCAGGGCGTAGTCGCCGCCAAACGCGCGGCCCGATTGCGCCTCGTCCAAAATCGAGGCGACGCGAAAAGTTTTGCGATTCGCGCCGATGTTGAACTCGACCGGCGAACCGATTTTGAGCTTGTTTTTGACAGCCAAACTTTGCGAAAGGGCGATGGCCGAAGGGTCGAGCAAAAAGCGCACGGGTTCACGGCCAGCGCCCACCGCCGATTGACTTTGCGTTTGCGGCGCGTTGGTATCGAGGTCGTGGAAATCGATTTCAGAAAAGAAGTCGATGCCATTGACGAGAACCGAAGTTTTAAGAGTTGGCGAATACAGCGTGCGCGAAACGCGCGGCGTGGCGGCACTGATGCGCGGGTCGTTTTGCCCCGCGATGCGCGCGAACAACGAATCGGGAAGTCCAGCCGCGCCTCCCCGGATTTGCAAGTTGGCCGTTCCCGAAACCGCGTCGATGGAAGCCGAAAACGCGTTCATCACCGACGCGTTAGCGATTTGAATCGACACAAAAACCGCGATGCCAAGCGCCACACCCAAAGAAGCCAGCAAAAACGCGCCTTTGTGACGAAGCCAATACTGAAGCGACAAAAACTGAAGCAAAAAGCGCACGCCAAGCCCGACGCGCCGCAACTTGGCCCGGCTTCTTCTGCCGAAGAGAAGCAGAACGCAGCTTCGGCTCTTGATTCAGCTTTGGCCAGGAGGCCTCGCCCATCAAAAGCAGAACGTTCCACACGCCGACGACAAGCGCGTTTAGGAAACCTGCCTTGAGTTCGCTTCCTCCGTGGACGGCAGCGGATGCGATTCCAGCGCGAGCAACTTTTGTTTGCGTTCGATTTGCCAGCGAAACCCGGCCATCGAACCGCTTTTGCCCACCACGCGATGACACGGATGAACCAGAGCCACCGGATTGCGCGCGCACGCCGACGCCACAGCGCGCACCGCTTTGGCGTTGCCCGCGCGCTCGGCTAACTGTGAGTAAGAAATCGTTTCGCCGCGTTCGATGCCTTGCAACTCTTTCCACACGCGCCACTGAAAGGCCGTCGCGCGCACGTCCAACTCCAAATCGGGAAACGCCGTTTTTCCGTCCAGCGCCGCTAAAACGCATTCGATTTCCTCGCGCAACTGCTGGTCATCGCGCTCGATTGTCGCCGCGAAGAACTCCTCTTTCAATTGCGCGCCCAGTTCGCCTTCGTCGCGCCCCAACGCAACGGAACACACGCCCTTTTCCGTTCGCGCGACGAGCACAAAACCCAATTCGCACCATTCAATCGAAAAGCGAATCCGTGTGTTCGCGCCGCCTTTGCCGTAAGATGCGGGCGTCATTCTCAGTTGCGACGGCGCCCGTTCGTGGACAGCGTGAGTCGAGTTTTGATCGTCGGTCATGGCCTTTGGTTTAACGGAGTTGACGCGGCACGTCTTTTTGATGGAGGGTGCCAAAATAAAAAAGCTTCACTATCGTTCCTATATTTGCATATTGTTAATATGAAAACTTCGAGGAAGAGTTTCGTTTTCTTGATGTTGTTGCTTTTGTTGCCTTGTGGGTTGGGTGGGGTATTGCTCGAAGTTGTCCACGTGCGGCCCCATTTCGTGAAAACCGAGTCGCTACCCGTCACGGGCTTCTCTTTTTCCAGGGATGGGCGAGGAGTTTGTGCTGCTGTCGAAACTCCTGACCCGATGGACGAGGACGGGTTCGACTGTTGAACACAAACACCACCAAAGAATTGCCGGTCGCTGAATACAATGCCATCTTCCGGTTGCGTTGGCAAGAACAACCGCCGCACTTGCCCCAAAACGCGCATTTTGAAGCGCGTTCATCCCATAGAACTTTGTATGCCGTGACGGTGTATGCCCAAGATGAAGGCACCTTGCAAATCAAAGAAGGAAGCAGTGAGAAAATTGTCGCGTCTGCTCCCCGCGACCGGGATGCTAATTACACGTTTGCGCCAGATCGCCGAACTCTTCTTGTGTTAACCCGTGACGTGATGCGTCTGCTCGACGCGCACACCTTGCGAGCGCTGTGGCAACTCAATTCAAAATTTGAGAACGAACACCTCTATGCTGTTCCCCATTTTCCACCTCAAGGGTTGGTCGGTATGCCGGATGCCATGGGCTTCGATTTCTTCGATGCTCGCACAGGAAACATCGTGCGTCGTCTCCGTCAACCCGCGCTGGCTCAGGTGAGCGCCTGGAACTTCTCGCCCGACGGTAGCCAACTTTGGTGGGCCGCTCCCGATGGCAAAATCTTCTGGTGCGCTCTCACCTGAAATGCGCGCGCTTCCTCTGCTTCTCCTCGTGCCTCCGTAAGAAATCAAACCCCAAGGCAACCTCTTCCTCTTCGTCTCGTCTTGAGCGTTAGACACTCAACCTTTTAAGGAGAAGCACTCAACTTATGGCATTGGATTTCGACAAATGGACGGTCAAAGCGCAGGAATCGCTCGCAGAGGCGCGCGAACGGGCCGTTGAATACGGTCAGCAGGAAATAGATGTCGAGCATTTGCTGCTCGCGCTGCTCAGTCAAAAAGAGGGAACAACCGCGCCGCTTGTGGGCAAAATCGGCGGCAACTTGGGCGCTATCACGCGCGATTTGGAGCAGGAACTCGCCAAACGGCCCAAAGTGCAGGGCGGCGAACTCGGTCGCGGTTTGACGGTTCGATTGGGCGGGCAAGGGCGCGACGGGCAGGGCGGCGTTCTTAAAAACGCGGGCAACGCGATGGGGCAGTTGAAAGACGAATTTCTTTCGACGGAACATTTGCTGTTGGGCGTCGCCGAGGACAACGGCTTCGCGGGCGGGTTGCTCAAGCAGAACGGCTTGACGAAACAGGCGATCATGCAAGCCTTGGCGCAGGTGCGCGGCGGGCAACGCGTGACGGATCAAAACCCGGAAGAAAAGTATCAGGCGCTTGAAAAATTTACGCGGGATTTAACGCGCGATGCACACAACGGAAAACTCGATCCGGTGATCGGGCGCGATGAAGAGATTCGCCGCGTCGTGCAAGTGCTCAGTCGCAGGACGAAAAACAATCCGGTTCTCATCGGCGAACCGGGCGTTGGCAAGACGGCCATCGTCGAAGGTTTGGCCCAGCGCATCGCCTCGAACGACGTGCCCGACACGTTGCGCGACAAGAGGGTTTTGTCTCTCGACATGGGTTCTCTGATCGCGGGCGCCAAGTATCGCGGCGAATTTGAAGACCGTCTGAAAGCCGTTCTCAAGGAAATCGAGCGTGCGAACGGGCAAATCGTGCTTTTCATCGACGAGATGCACACCCTCGTCGGCGCGGGCGCCGCCGAAGGCGCGGTGGATGCGGCGAACTTGCTCAAGCCGATGCTGGCGCGCGGCGAACTGCGCTGCGTTGGCGCGACGACGCTCGATGAATACCGCAAATACATCGAAAAAGACGCGGCATTGGAGCGGCGTTTTCAGCCGATTTACGTTGGCGAACCTTCCGTTGAAGACACAATCGCCATCCTGCGCGGCTTGAAAGGCAAATACGAGACGCACCATCAGGTGCGCATTCAAGATGCGGCTTTGGTCGCGGCGGCGGTGCTATCGAATCGCTATTTGACCGAGCGATTTTTGCCGGACAAAGCCATCGATCTGGTGGACGAAGCCGCCTCGAAACTGCGCATTGAGATCGCGTCGATGCCCCAGGAGATAGATGAAATCGAGCGGCGCATCACGCAGCTTGAAATCGAGCGCGAGGCGCTGTCGCGCGAATCGAAGGGGTTCAATCTGTTCGGCAACAACGCCAAATCGGACGCAACACAAGAGCGTTTAAAGGCAATCGAGCGCCAATTGGCTGACTTGAAAGAAGAGAGTTCCAAACTCAAAGCGCAGTGGCAGGGCGAAAAAGCGGCTATTGAATTGGTGTCAAGTCTCAAGCAGCAATTGGAAACCCTCCAGTTCGACATCGAACGCGCCACGCAAAACGCCGATTTGGGACGCGCGGCGGAACTGCGTTATGGGACGTTGCCGGAATTGCAAAAGCAGTTGGCGCAGGCGACGGCGCGCCTGCAAGACCAAGGGCCAAACCCGATGCTCAAAGAAGAAGTCGATGAAGAAGACATCGCTGAAGTCGTCGCCAAATGGACGGGCGTTCCCGTCGCGCGCCTAGTCGAGGGCGAAACGCAAAAGCTACTCCATATGGAAGAGCGGTTGCGCCTGCGAGTCGTCGGTCAAGACGACGCTTTGGAAGCCGTCGCCGACGCGGTTCGCCGTTCACGAGCCGGACTTTCCGACCCAAATCGGCCTTTAGGTTCGTTCCTCTTTCTGGGGCCAACGGGCGTGGGCAAGACGGAACTGGCGCGGGCCTTAGCCGAGTTTTTGTTCGATGACGAGCGCGCACTCGTGCGCCTTGATATGAGCGAATACGGCGAAAAACACACCGTTGCAAGGCTCATCGGCGCGCCTCCAGGCTATGTTGGCTATGAAGAGGGCGGCCAACTGACCGAAGCGGTGCGGCGCCGCCCGTATGCGGTGATTTTGCTGGACGAAATCGAAAAAGCGCATCCCGACGTGTTCAACGTGTTGTTGCAACTGCTCGACGATGGCCGCCTAACCGATGGTCAAGGCCGCACGGTCAGTTTTAAAAACACGGTCGTGATTATGACGAGCAACTTCGGTTCGCAAATGATCGCGGCCAGTGATCCGGCTGATTGGACGCTCAAAGACCGTTTGATGGAGGAACTGCGTGGACATTTCCGGCCCGAATTTTTGAACCGTATCGACGAGATCATCGCGTTCAACTCGCTTGACAAGTCGGAATTGGGGCGCATTGTCGAGATTCAACTCGAAGGGCTTCGCAAACGCCTGGGCGAGCGCGGCATCAAGCTCGAACTGAGCGACGAGGCGAAAACTGTGGTCGGCGAGGAAGGCTACGATCCAACTTTTGGCGCGCGGCCCTTGAAACGGGCAATCCAAAAGTTGGTTCAAGACCCGCTGGCGCGACGAATTTTGAGCGGCGATGTGCGCGACGGCGACACCATCAGCGTGGATGTTGGGCGCGAAGGCGAGCTTGTTTTTCGAGTCGGGCAGCGCGAAGCGACGCTGGTTTGAGTTCGGCTGGAAGTTGGAAAAGGCGGGGCAATGCCTCGCCTTTTTCGTTTTAAACTTTGAGAGGAGGTGAACCGATGACGAAGAAAATCAAATTTGAACTGGAATCCAACAAGACGACGACCGCTCCGCAGAAGAAGCTGACTCGCGCTGAAAAGGATGAGGCATTTCGCTTGATGAACGAGAATTGGTCGAAGGGCATGGATTTATATTTGGCAGCGATGGAAAAGCAAAAAGCCCAGGAGGAAACAGCCGGATGAAAGTTGCGTTCGACTCGAATATCATCATCAGTCGCAAAGTGCGTTTGTTTCCCCGCAATCACTATCTGTCCTCGATTGTTTTGGCTGAAATGCTGGCAGGAGCGCAGGATCGAGAAATCATCAAGTTTTGGAGAACATCCCAAACTTTGGCTTTGAACATCAACCAATTCACCGTCCCCGATGCCGAGGATTGGCTGCAAGCTGGACTAACACTTCAGCGCCTCAGTCAACGTTCCAAGCGCGAAAACTTCGGCTCGACTCCCAAATTCTCTTCCGAAGAACGGGTTCGCCTGTTCAACGATTGCTTGCTCGCCGTTTCGTGCCGCCGCGCGGGAATTGTGGTGGTGACGGACAACGCTAAAGACTTCGAGCGTTTGAGTTCGGTTTGCCGCGTGAAATGGCAAAGCGGCGATGAGTTCTTCGTTGATTCCAGCCAATGAAGAGGCCACGACTTCGTGAGTCGTGGCCTTTTGGTTCAGTTGGAAGTCTTTTTCGCAGGTTCGCGCAGGCTCAAATACAACAGCATGAGCACGCCCGAAAATGCCGCGAACGAAAGTTTGGCAATAGGTGGCAAAGGTGTCGGCGTCAAAAAACCTTCGATGAGTCCGGCGAAAATGAGGAAGAGCACCACGCCCATGAGCAGTTGTCCGGCTTCGGTTCCGGCGAGTCGCAGGGCGTCGCGTCGCGGCAAATCGCCGGGAGCGTAGATAGCGCGGGCCAACACGAAACCGGCGCCGCCCGCGATGGAAATGGCTGTCAGTTCGAGAATGCCGTGTGGCAAAATCACGCTCCAAAACAGCAAATCGGTGTTGTAATTGGTCGCCACTCCCGCGAGCGCGCCCAAGAGCAACCCGTTGCCAACCAAAGCCCATACGGTGCCAACTCCCGCTGTGACTCCCAGCGCCACGGCGAGGGCTGAAACCTCGATGTTGTGCGTCATAATCACCGAACTGGTTTCGGGCGAGGCCGCTACGCCTTTGTAATTGGTGTTGCCGCCCCAGCCCGTCACCAATTTTTTCTGGGCGCGCTTTTGGACTTCTTTCACCACTTGGTCGGGCACGAACAAGCGCGCGTTTTCGGGTTTCGTCCACACCGCGAAATAAGCGGCGAGCGCGGGGCCATACATGAAGAAAGCGGCGAGCAAAATCGGGCGCAGGTTGCGCCGAAACGCGGCGGGAAAACCGTAAAGCAAAAACGACCAGAAGTTGCTCGTTTGCGGAGCGGGTGCCGAGTAGACCTGCGCATGGGCGCGCAAAACGAGCGCGTTGAGACTGCGCATCAGTTCGCGTCCGGCTTGGGTGCTCGAATAGCGCGTTTGGGCGCGCGCCAGATCGCTCGACACGCGGCGATAGAGCGTGCCCAGTTCCAGCAAATCGGAATCGGAAAGCGCGCCGATTTTCTGCGTTTGGGCGCGGTCAACAAGCTCTTCCAAACGCGTCCACGATTCTTGGCGCGAGCGCACGAACTGTTCGGGAGTGCGAGGCATGGTAATTCTTGCGCGCAGTGTAAGGCACCCAAAGCGCGCTTCAAACTCGCCGCCCGCTTAAAATGAATGCGCGCGATTTCGCTTTGGGAAACCGCGCGGCTTTATGGATTTTTTGCACCAACTCTTCGATGTCAAAGGTGGCGGGCTTCAACACCTCATCCAATCTCTGGGCGTCGTGTTTTTGTTCGCCATCGTGTTCGCCGAGACCGGACTGCTCATCGGTTTCTTTCTGCCCGGCGATTCGCTGTTGTTCATCGCCGGACTTATGGTTAAAGCGGGCCTGCTCGATGTCAACATCGCGCTTTTGCTCGCCTTGCTTTCAATTGCCGCCGTCGCGGGCGATTCGGTTGGCTTTTTGATCGGGCGAAAAGCGGGGCCAGCGCTTTTCAAACGCAACGATTCGCGCTTGTTCAAGCGCAAGCACCTGGACGCGGCACGCGCTTTTTACGATAAGCACGGGCCAAAAACAATCGTTCTGGCGCGCTTTGTTCCGATTGTTCGCACCTTTGCTCCAACTGTTGCGGGCGCGGCAGGCATGAATTATCGCCAGTTCATCGCCTTCAACGTGATAGGCGGCGTCGCGTGGATTTTTTCGATGACGCTGCTTGGATTTTTTCTGGGCAACGTAGGCTTCATCAAGAACAACCTTGATAAAGCGGTGATCGTCATCGTGTTTTTGTCGATTTTGCCGATGATTACTCACGCTTTGAAAGAAAGAAGAGGCGCGCGTTGAGGCCATTTGTTGCCAAGTGCCCTTGCAACCCTTTATAATGTGTAGGCCTTCGAGCGAGAGACAGTTTTAATTCCTCCGCGCAAGCGGAGACAATTCCGAGGAAGAATGAGTTCAGACAAGAAAAAACACCGGCGCAAAGTCAAAACCCATTGGGCGAAAAAGCGTCGCAAAGTGTCTCGCGCGCTTCGCCGTCGCGGTCGCTAAACGCGACGGCGGCGCCATGCGAGATTCTCGCGGCGCGAACACGCTCAAAGGCCCAATTGCAAATCGAACCACTGCCGCGCTGCTTCCCAAAGCAGCGCGGTTTTTGGCGTGTGGTGCTTTGGGGAAACTTTCGCTGTTCCTACGCCTTCTTCGATTAGAAGCGAGGAGGCGCGACGCGAAGCCGCGTGGGGCCTGAACTACGTGAAGCCGGGCAGGACTTTTGTCGCGCGACCTAAACCTTTTCAAGCGTGAGGCTTTCATCTCGCGTAGATTCCAGTTCGCCGCTTCGCCGCGCGACCCCTTCAAACTCCGTATATGCCAGGAACGCTGTGGGTGTGCGCGACACCTTTGGGAAATTTGGAAGACGTTTCGCCGCGTCTTTTGGAAACGCTGCGCCGCGTGTCGGTGGTGTGCGCCGAAGACACGCGTCATACGTTGAGGTTGTGCGCCCGCTTCGAGATTTCGACGCGCCTCGAGTCGCTGCATGAACACACCTCGCAGGCCAAAATCGACATCCTCACGCGGCGCTTGCTCGAAGGCGAAGAGATGGCGCTTGTGACCGACGCCGGAACGCCGGGCGTGAGCGATCCCGGCCCCGCTTTGGTGCGCGCCGCCGCCGAAGCGGGCGTTCGGGTATCGCCGATTCCCGGCCCATGTGCTTTGGTAGCAGCGCTATCGGTTTCGGGGTTCGACGCGCAACGCTTTGGTTTTTTGGGGTTTTTGCCGCGCAAGCCGGGCAAGATTCGCAAGTTGCTGCGCTCCTATGACGAGCGCGGCGAAACATGGCTGTTTTACGAATCGCCGTTTCGCATCAAGAAAACGCTGGGATATTTGGCCGAAGTCGCGCCCGAAGCGCGCGTGGTGGTTTGCCGCGAGTTGACCAAGCAATTTGAAGAAGTCGTGCGTGGAACGGCCCTCGAAGTCGCGGCCAATTTCGGCGCGCGAGCCGAAGTCAAAGGTGAGTTGTGCGTTGTCGTCGCTCCTACGTCGCCGCTCGTGGACGAGGAAGACGACGCATAAGTAGTCGCAAATCGGTTATGCGCACCTTTTATTCGTTTAGGTGGCCCATCTGTTCGTTTAAGCGAGCTACCCATTCATTTATGCGGGTCATCCGTGCGACTATGCGGGTCATCCGTTCGACTATGCGGGTCGTCCGTGCGACTATGCGGGTCGTCCGTGCGACTATGCGGGTCGTCCGTGCGACTATGCGGGTCGTCCGTGCGACTATGCGAGGCATCTGTTCGGCTTTGGCGACGCGCGAAGGGAATCGGATGGCCAGCATAGACGAATGGATGCCTCGCAGGAATTATTAGCCTGCGCCGTGTTCGACTATCGAGCAGGCGAACTTGTCATTTGGATGTTGTTCGAGCCACTGTTGCCACAACGCGCGCGCCTCGTCGGGCAGGGTGCCTGCTAAAAATCGGGGAAACAGTTGGCCCGGTGCGCGCGGCGAACTGAGGCGATGGGTCGCTCCGTCGAGTGGCGATTCGAGGGCAAAAACTGCCGAGTCCACGCCGCACGCGATCAGAGCACCGGCGATCAGAGCGCTGGGTTCGAGCGGGCAGGCGATAATTTTCGCCCCCGTTCCAGCATCTTTGAGCGCGCGCAGTTCGGCGCGGGCCAGTGGATCGCTCAACAGTTGGCGGGCATCGCCCGCCCGCGCGATGATTTCGCCGCGCGTGTTCGCTACGACGGCACCCAGTGGCACTTCGCCTGCGTCGAGAGCGGCTTTGGATTCTTCGAGGGCGGCGCGCATCAACTCTTCCATTTTGTCGCCCGACAGCGCGATTTCCAAGGGCGAGCACGTCTTCAACGCGTTGTCTAAGTCGCCCAGAATGCCCGAAGTATCGGCGTAGACGACGCGGCATCCGGCTTCTCGCAGGTCGTCAGGCGTGTGGCCGCCGGTTTCAACGCCGATGCACGCGACACCTGCGCCGCGAGACGCGAGCGCATCATAGGGCGTGTCGCCGACCATCGCGCATACGGCGCCGGACAAACCTAATTTTTGGAGCGCGGCAAGCAAAATGTGCGGCGCGGGTTTGGACGCGGGCGCATCGGCTGAGGTGGTCACGACATCGAACTGTTCGCGCCACGCGACGCCGGAAGATTTTTCCAAGGATTCGAGCGTTTCTTGCGGGCCGGATGTGGCCAGGGCCAGCTTTAAACCGCGCTTGCGGCATTCGTGGAGAAGTTCGACGGCGCCGGGGCAAACCGCGACTTTTTGCCTTTCGATTAGTTCTAAGAACTCCTCTTTCCACGCTTTGCGAATCTCTTCGCCGTGCTCCTCTTCGGCGCTCGCGCCGAGAACTGCGGGCACGAGTTGGTCGCCGCCTTTGCCGATCTCGATTTCGATGCGCTCGGCGGGCACAGAAAAGCCGAATCGTTGGAAAGCTTTGGCAAAAGCCTGCGCGTGCAGGGCGTTGGTGCGAATCAGGGTGCCGTCCAGGTCAAATAAAAGAGCTTCGATCATGTTTTTCCAATTTTCTCGCGCGCGGTTTTCGCAAATGCGTCGCCCTTTGTGGCTTCTGGCAGGCACTTTAGGGGCGAGTAGCGTCGGGTTTTCCGGCGTCTTTGCCTTTCAGAGAGCTTTCGCTGCGCCTGTTGTTACCGCTTTGCCCTTTTCTGAGCGTCCGCGCTACGACCTTGATGTCAAGATGGATTGGTCGCTTCTCACCCTCGCGGCCACAGCGAAAATCGAGGTTCCCGCTTCCCCGCGCGACCCGCTGAGCGATGCCTCGTTTTTCCTGTTCGCCAACTCGGACGGCGTAGGCGGGGCCAGTCGAACGCAACTGAACTTGGTCGTTGACGATGTTTTGGTCAACGGTCAAAAAGCTGTCTGGAGTCTTGAGGGGCCAGTTTTAAAAGTCAAATTTGCCGCGCCCCAAAGCCAGAGCGTGCGCGTCGAAGTGCGTTATCACGGCTTGGTTCCGCGTGGGGGTGCCGATGCAGGCGCGATGGGCGGCTTGATGGGAACCGATATTTCGAGCTTGCTCGGCGGTGGCGGCCCCTCAGCGCCAGCCAAAACCGCACCGAAGAACACCGACTACGGGTTGTATAGGGCGACGCCGCAAATCGTCAGTCTCGGTTCGTTTTGGAGTCCAACGTTAGCTGTGCGGCAAAACGGCAAATGGGCCGACACCGCGCCCGATGGTCTGGGAGACGTGGCCTATGCTCAAAAAAGCGACTACACGGTTCATCTCAACGCGCCGCAAAACATGACGGTCGTGGCGCCAGGAACCCTCGCTCGAACCGAAGGCGGCGTTTTGATTCGCGCCGACGACGTGCGCGACTGCGCGGTTTTGGCGTCGCGCGAGTTCAGTTCCAAATCGAAAACAATTCGCGTCGGTGATCATCCGGTCGTCGTTTCGGCGTATGCGACCAAGGAACACGCGGGCAGGTTGGACGAATGCGTGTCGATTGCGGCGAGCGCGCTGCAAATCTACTCGAAGCGCTTTGGCGCGTATCCCTTTGGCGAGTTCAAAGTCGTCGAAGCGCCGATGAAAAACGGTGCGGGCGGCATGGAGTATTCGCGCATGGTCGGCATCTCCTCCTCGCTTTACGAGCCGATGGGCAAGCAGTTGAGCGGCATGATTTCAAGTCTCAATTTGCCCGGCGCCGATCAGTTGCTGCAAAGCCTGGGCGAAGAGGGCGACACCGGAACTAAAGCGCCAGTGCCGCAAACGCCAATTGAAACCGGTGGCGCGGGCGATGCCATCGGCGGGCTGTTAGGCCAGCAAAAGGCGACCCTCGACTCGCTGTTCGAAGTGTCCATTGCGCATGAAGTCGCCCATCAGTGGTGGGCGATTGGCGTGGGCAGCGATTCACAGCGCGACCCGTGGGTCGATGAGTCGCTCACCAACTGGTCGGCGATGCTGTATTTCGAGGACAGATACGGGCGCGAACGGGCTGACACAATGCGCGAAATGCACCTCAAAACTTCGTATTCGATGGGCGCGGCTTTAGGCGGCGGCGACCGCGCGGCCAATCTGCCAAGTTCGGCTTACGCCAACAACTTGCAATATGGCGCCGTGGTTTACGGAAAAGCGGCGCTGTTCTACGATCATCTGCGCGACCTCGTGGGCGACGAGGCGTTTTTTGGCGCGTTGCGCGATTATTACGCGCGCTACAACGACGGATTGGTGGATGGAAAAACGCTGCGCGGTGTGGTGGAAGCGCGCTCACCGGGAAAGAAACCGCGAATCGAGGCGCTGTATAAGCGGTGGATCGAAGAAGCGCACGGAGGAGAAGACATCGGCGCGGGCGCGGCGGGCGACTTGACGCAGATGATCGGCAACTTGTTTGGCGGCGCGGGAACCGGAGCATTGGGCGATGAGTAGGCGGCCTGCAACTTAAATGCTGGCGGATTGGGAATCGTGGAGTTGGGCCGCAGGCGATGAATAGGCGCCCAAAACGCGGCTTGAACTGGTAAGATGAAAAGCACAAAACGTATGAAAACGCAATGCGGTTGGATGATAGCGGGCGCCCTTTTGTTGGGCGGGGCGGGCGCCTCACACGCCCAGGAAACGCTCGGTAGCCTGGGCGCAGCGGGAGCCGCAGGCGCGGCGATGGGCGCGGCGGGCGCAGGCGCGATGTCGGCGAATCGCGCGACAAGCGGCTTGCCCCCGGCACCGGGCGGCTCGATGGGTGGCAACGATCCCAGGGGACAAGGCTCTTCAGCTCCCGGCGGCGCGATACGCGGGATGATGGGCGGCCTAGGAACAACTACGACCACTACGGTTGTGCGGCCACCGGCTCCTGAAATCTACGCGGGCACGGGTTCGGATTTCGTGAACGAACTGATGTCGATGCGCGGGCCGCGTTTGGCCGCGCCAACGCGCGTGCGGCGTTCTCCCCGCGCGCAGGCGCGCTACGATGCGCGCGTCGCCCGCCAAACCAAAACGCAGCGCACGCGGGCCGTTAGAGCCAAGTATCAAGTGCCGCCCGTGAGTTGGAGAGCGGCCTATCTGCCCCAAGACCGTTTCAAATTCGGCAAAATCTGGCGTTTTGTTTCCACAGAAACCGACCGCTTCTACTACACGCCATCGGGCATGGCGCGCAAACGCTTCAATCCCAACCGCGTCATCGGCTTCAACTCGTATGAAGACGCGCTGTTGGCGGGCTACCGGCCCGATCCCGCGACGCGGCCTGAGCCAGGCGCTCAAATCGCGTATTTAGCGCGCTTGTATCGCGGGCCGGAACTCAACGATTTCGTCGAATATATCTACGCCGGACAAATCGCGCCTTCTACTCTGACTTCGGTTGTCAACTACGCCGCTTCAGTTGAGCGCACGCTGCGCCCGACACAGGCGCGGCCTTACATCGGCTCGACCATCGCCAAAGTTTTGGAAGCGGCCCTCACGGGCGACGAATCGATCATCCCGCGCCGCTTCGACGCCAACGGGCCGATCATCACAACGACCACCACAACCACCGTGGGAGGCGGCCCGCAGTTTCCTGGTTCTTCCAGGCAATTCCCCGGTGCTATGCCGCCGCGCGCTGGTTTGATGCCTCCTTCAAGCGGTTCATCGCCTTCTCCGCTGCCACAAACTTCTCCGTCCGGCTCGCCGGGTGGCTAAGAATCGAACAAAACCCCTGCTTTTTCTGTTTCTATCGCCATGAAATCAATCGCCCTGCTTGCGGTTCTCGCTCTCGCAAGTGCTTTGTCTCCTAACGCCGGGGCCAATCCCAGAGGTCTGGGGCCATCGGCCATCGAAGCGGCGCGCCTCAAAGCGTATCCGCCCGGCGGCTACCTCTCGCACTACCTGCCCGACGACCGCTACAAAATTGCGGGCGGCGTGTGGAAATACGTGTCTACTGACCTCGACACCTACTTTCATGTGCCCCAGTCGGCGAACATGATGAGCCAACCTGCCGACCGCGTGATCGGCTTCAATTCGGTTCGAGAAGCCGAAGAAGCGGGCTACACCGCCGACTCAAGCGATGGCACGGCGGCGCGCGTCGCGGCATCGCGGCCCGTTATGTCAGCGCCTCGAAGTGCGACCATCACCGGAAGCAACCTCGACGAAACGAGGTATCTGGGCCGCGTGATCCCGCTTTTGCTCCAGGCACGCAGAGATTCCGATGCCTTGGGCCAGCGGTTTACTGCGACAATGAAGACCACGCGGCCCGGTCAGGCCGCCGCTACGCGGGTTGTCATGCAACGAACGATGTCCCAGTTGCTACGCCAGACCCGCTCACTTGTCATCAATGTCGAACGCGTTCGCCCGCCCGCGCGCTATCGCCGTTTCCACTCGCTGCTTTCACTTTCGCTGCGGGACTCCAACAACCTCGTCTACGGCCTTAACCGCATGACGACAACGGGCAACCTCGGCACTTTGATGCAGATGCAACCGCAACTCCAGCGCATTCAACTCACCGAACGTCAACTTCTTCAAGAAGCGAACCGCCTGGGAATCGGGCCGCAACTTCAAGAATCGATGGGATTGCCAGCCGCTCGCCGATAGTTCCTCTTCCAACTTCTTACAGCAAGCTAAAGGGCGCCAAACCACTGTTTGGCGCGCTTTGGTCTGTCTATCACGGGAGAAAATTCGCTAAAAAAAGCAACGAATAGTTCTAAGGCGTGTCTCAGAAGAAGTGCATCGTAGGGACATGGCTTGCCATGTCCGTTGTGCGACACCGTGCCTGGGCGGACATGGCAAGCCATGTTTGGACGGATGTTGCAACCTCTGTGAAATACGCTTTATTGTTATCCCGAAAGGAACAGTGCGACTTGAAGAATCTACTTTCATTTAGGAACTGTATTTTATATGCAAGCATTTTTCAAGTCGCACTGTTTCCTCCACAACGATGGAAGTGGGATGTTCAGAAAATAGCTTACTGCCTTTGGGGTGTCACTTCTAATACAAAAACTGTCTGCAGAGACAAAGCAACAATTCCAAATGGTAATCTCCTGGCGCCTAGTGCAGGGTTGTTTTAAATCAAGAGGTTCAGTTTGTTCACGCGTTCGACAACCTCGTTCACCATTTTCGTGATGCCTGGTTCAGCTTCGGCGGTGCTCGTGGCGCTCATCCACGCGGGCGTGGTGACGAGGTTGTTGGCGTCGTCGATACAGATTTGGTCGGGCGCGGCTTCCAAGTGTTGAACGCCCATGATGCCCAGGTTGCGCGCTGTAGCTTCGTCGGTGCCGATGGTCATCGAAAGGGGTGTGCCCGTTTTGCGGTTGCCCAGGGTCAGAGCGAGGAGAACCGGAGCTATGCACATCGCGCCGATGGGCTTGCCTAAGCCGTGCATTTCGGTGATCAACCGCGCGACTTCGGGATTAACCGTTGCTCCGGTGGAGTTCGTCGCGTAGTTGCACAGGTTTTTGACGACGCCGTGGCCGCCCACGATAATCAGTGCGTCGATGTCGGCGGCGCCGACAGTGTTAATCGAGGCGATTTTGCCGCGCACGATGCGCGCGCTTTCCGACAGCGCGTTGCGCTCGGAGTCGCGCATTTCGGCTCCGGTGTAGTGGTTCCACACCTGCGCCTGCGTCACGTCGGGCGCCATCGCCAACACGCTTGCGCCCGCGCGCTCCAACGCCAGCACAGTCAAGACGGCTTCGGAAATTTCCGCGCCATCTTCCACGCCGCACCCTGACAACAAAAGTCCGATTCTGCTCATAATCTTTTGGAAAACGCGCCAAGTAAAGCCGATTTCTCGCACGAGCAACAGCAATCCTCGGAGTTGTTGCTCGTAGGTGCGGTCAGATCAACGCGAGGAGCTTGCAAAACCGCGCAGAAAAGTTGTTGCGGAAGTCCGCTAACTCGCAGGAGACCCGGTAAGTCAACTACCCCTTAGACAAGCTAAGGGGCTTGTCATTCCAATTCTCATGCTGTTTCCAACACGGGCGGACGACAATGGGCCGGTTGACATCTCTGGTGAGGAGACCGCAGGCTTGTGACTGCGGAGCGGCCCACTGCGAACAAAATGCAATACACCTCTCTCTTGCACCGAGCCTTGCGGCTCGCTTGTCATTCGCAGCATGGTTGTGAGCCTTGCGGCTCATCCCTCTTCTGCAACCTGTCGAAACAGAGAAGCCGTTGCTCTCTTTCGAGAGTGCCTTGTTTGGCAGACGGGACAACACATTGAGCGCAAGTGTAACTTGACTGCAACGTCAAAGTCGAACAAGTTCGACAGCTCCCATTCCTCTCCCATGACAAGCAGGGGGGTTTCCTGAGAGCATCTCTATGAATCCGCGGGCGATCTACGACAAAAGCGGGGCGCCGATTAACGTTCAGTCGGCGCTCTCGGTTTCGCCGTGGATTGCCCGCGGTTTTAATTGCCGGACTTGAGGGCTTTGTGTTGGGCTATCACTTGGGAATCGGCGGATCGCCCGCCCTGTGGATCAAAGGCTTGAGGGCCTTGTGTTGGCTTATCACTTACGCTTGGATTTTTTCAGTTCACGAATTCGACTTCGGGCTGGACAGGTAAAATTCCCGCCTCAAAGCCGCGCTCCAAAAACAGGCGAACCGAACGGCGACCTGCTTCGCCGTAATCGAGCGTGCGCCCATTGACATACATTCCGACGAATTCATCCGCCCGCCCGCGGTCGGTTTCCAAACCGCGCGCGAACTGCATGGCGAAGTCGAGCGCCTCGTCGCGGTGTTCGAGCGAATAGCGAATGCTTTCGCGCAGCAAACCTGACACGCGCGTTTGAAGGCCCGGATCGAGGTCGCGCCGGATGGCGTTGCCGCCCAGCGGAAGCGGCAAACCGCCGGTTTGATCGCCCCACCACTGCCCGAAATCGAGGGCCATGTGCGTTCCCGAATCGCCAAAAGTCAGTTGCCCCTCGTGAATGAGCACGCCCGCCTCGAACTCGCCGCTCGCAACGCCGGGCAAAATCTGGTCGAAGGGCACTTCGAGGGTTTCGCAGTCGGGCGCCCACAACTTGAGCACCATATAAGCGCTCGTGAGATAGCCCGGAACCGCGACCTTGAGCCGCTTGGCTTCATCGGGCGAAACGGGCTGGCGCATGACCAAACGCGGGCCGTAACCTTCGCGTCCGGCTTCTCCCATCGAGCCGCCGTGATTGAGGAGGGCGTATTTGTCGGTCAAGCGGGCGTAAGCGTGGATGGACAAAGCCGTGACTTCGTATTCGCCATCCGAGGCGGCGCGGTTGAGCGACTCGATGTCGCGCAAAACGTGGCGAAACTCGATGTCGCCCGCATCGACTTTGTGGGCCGACAGGCCATAGTGCATGAAAGCATCGTCCGAATCGGGCGAATGAGCGACGGTGATAACGTGGGGCATGATAGAAATGAAGGCCGGAAAGAAGCTAAGTTTCACGGCTTTGCTACAACTGCAATTGCGCTTTGACCTGGCAGGCTACTCCGTGTGCGGAACTCAAGTTGTCAAATCCGACTTTTTGTTGCACTGCGCCTGTCAAGTTCGTGATGTGACGTGTAGGAACGCGGCTTTCCCTGTCCGCGCGGCGACGACGCCTTTGATGCGGGTCACACGCAATGGGTGAACGCGGACATGACAGGCCATGCCCCTACGAGCCACCCCATTGTATTTTCACCTGCGAGAGAATTATCCCTTCTTCGCCCGTTTGCTTTTCGCCCGCCCGGTTGTTGGCGGTCTTTCCTCCATTCCAACTGGAGCGGGCGCAAATTCAAGTTCGAGTTGCGCCGCTTTGCGCGCACTCTTGGCGAGGGCGCCGTGAAGTTCGGCGCGGTAGCCGCCTTTGCGCGGCGCGCGGCCCGGTTTGCGCGAGGCATTTTGCAACACCCGTTCGCGCTGGACTTGCTGCAACGTCAGCACTTCGAATACTTCGCGTTTGGCGGGCGCCATTTTCAGTTCGCCGGTTGTTTTGTCGCGGCGTTGAAGCGGGCGTTGCGGCACTCTGGGCGGCGCGGGCGTTTCGCGCGCCGGTTTGGGCGAAACCGGAAACCCGCTTTTTTGAGGCGCGCGGCGTTTGGGCTTGGGCGCGCGTTCGAGATGGGCGAATGTGCGCTCGCCGTCTTCATTCAAGCGGCGCCGAGGTTTTTGCAAATCACTTGAACCGCGCCGCACGCGCACTTTGTCGGGGTCGAGGCCCGCCGCTTCCAACGCTTTGTCCCACTGGCTAAAGCGCCGCTTAGCCGCGTTGTAAAGTGGCGCGTGGTTTTGCTGCACCATCTTGGAACTGAGCGGCGCTTTGAAGCCCGCCAAGCGCTGGATTTCTTCAACGACCCGTTCGGGTGTCCAATGGCGATAGCGCGCAACTTGCTCGTAATCCAAGCCAGCCTGCGTGACGGCATCGTGCCATGTGCCAAAACTCAGATTAACGCGCACGGCGGCGGCGGCCAAAGCCGGGTCGCCCTCGTGCGAGGAAATCACGCTCCAACTGAGGTCGGAGCCGCGGGCGTGCAACTCGCGGATGCGCAGGATCACCATTTCGCGCGTCCAGCGGATGTATTTCGAGACTTCGCTGTAGTCGATGCCCGCCGTTTCAACGGCGCGTTGCCATGTGCCAAAGTGCCACGACGCCGCGCGCATCAGTTGCGGGTGGTTCTGGTCGGCACCCTCGTAGTTGAGTTCTTCGCCCCCGGCATGCAAAGCGCGAATTTCTTGAAGAATGGTTTTTCGAGTCCAACGCATAAATATAGGCAACGGCGGCGGCTTGAAAGGATAAACCGCCGTTGTTAAAGATACAATTCGATCAGTGCGGATTTGGGAAACGCTGCGTTGCGCAAGAAGAGTTGGATCACCCTCAACACAAAGCCGCAACTGAGGCCAAGTCCGATTGAAGTGGGGTGAATGAGCCTGCCGCGAAAGCCTTTCTCGTTGGCAGATGAACTCAAGGCTTGCGCGGCAATTCCCTTCCATCCAATGGATGCGCCAGCTCTTTTGGCGGGCTTGGCGTTAGGCCAATTTCAGCTCGATATCGGCGTCGAGTTCAAGCGACCACAGCGCCAAAGTTGCTTCGTGTTAGGCCAACTTCAGTTCGACATCAGCCCCGTTTTGCGCGGCTGTAAAATGCGCGAGTGGTGCTTTGGCGGGGCCGCCCAAAACGTGACCGTTCAAATCGAATTTCGATTGGTGGCACGGGCAAGCAAAGGGCGCTTGCGGGTTGCCGTCCGTCCACTGCACGATGCAGCCTTGGTGCGTGCAAACCGCCGACACCGCGCCCGCTTCGCCTCCTTGCGCGTGGAATAAAAGCCCTTGCGTCGCGTCGGGAAACGAGAAGGAGACTGCTTCGCCCAATTTGGGGATTTGCGCGCCGGAGATCAAAAAGCCGCTGCCCTGCGCTTTGGCTTGCAATTGTTGGCTCGTGCCGCCGCAACCGTGTAGGAGCACAACGCCAACTGTTGCGGCGGCGCCTTCGAGAAAAGAGCGACGAGAAAGAGAAGGTTTCATCGGGAGTAGTAATCTTAAAGACCCAATTGGAGCGCGCCCGTCTTGCCGTTTTGTCGAAGGCAGAATTGGACAGCGCGCTCCCCTGTTTTGTTATGTCCACCACCTTTCGCTCTGATCGCGCCGCCGAAGCCATTCGCATGGCCGTTTCTCGTGCGCTACGCGAAGAGATTTCCGACCCTTCGCTGCAAAGCGTGACCATCACGCGCGTCGAAGTGACGCACGACCTGTCCTTTGCCCGCGTGTTTTATACCGTTCTGGGCGGCGCCGACGAGCGCACCGCCGCGCAACTCGGCTTTGACCGCGCCGCGCCGTTTTTGAGAAGCAAAGTCGGCGAACACGTGCCGCTTCGCACCGTGCCCGATTTGGGTTTCAAATTCGATAAAGGCGTCGAAAACCAGATCCGCATGGACGAAATCTTCGCCACCTTGCCCGAATTGCACAAAGACGAGGAGAAGGGGCGATAGCGCAAAGAAACGCAGAAGAGAAGAACGCGGTGTCATTCCAGCGAGGAATCTGCCTTCGCAAACGAAACAGTTCAGCTTGAGATTCCTACTGCTCTATCTTTGCTGGGCGCCCGTCCTCCTGAAATGACACCGCGTTCTTCTCTTCTGCTTTCCCGCTGCTCTTTTGAGATGCCTCCCTTCAACGCTATCCGCGCCGCGATTGCGCGCCACAAATCGTTCTACATTACAACGCACGTCGGGCCGGACGGCGACGCGACCGGGCCAGCGTTGGCGCTGAAAATTGCGCTTGAAAACGCGGGCAAGCGCGCGGTTTATGTGTCGCGCGACGGCGTGCCCGGTTCGTGCCGCTTTTTGCCGCGCTCGGATGAAGTCGAACCCGACGTCGCCATCGGTGAGCGGTTCGACTGCGCTTTTGTCCTCGATTGCGACGGCACGCCGGGGCGCGTCGCCTCGCGCTACGATCCAATCGAAACCGCCAACGAGCGGATTCTGATCGATCATCATCGCACCAGCCAGCCAATTTTCGAGGTCAACTGGCTCGACCCGCTCAAACCCGCGACAGCTCAAATGGTTTACGAACTGCTGGTGGCTCTTCAGATGCCCATCAATTCCGACATGGCGACGGGACTTTTGACCGGGCTTTCGGGCGACACCGGACACTTTCGCTATCCCAATACGACGCCCGATTGTTTGCGCGCGGCAGCTCATCTGGTCGAACTGGGCGCCGATATTGCTTTGGTGGCGTTCAAGCAATACGACGAGCGCTCGTTCGGCTCAAACAAGTTGCTCGGCGTGGCGATGACGCAATCGAAGTCCGAGCACGACGGCGAACTGATTTACACCGCGATTTCCAGCCGCGATTATCAAAGCCTGGGCACGGGCGACGAATCCAGCGAAAACATCGTCAACTTCCTGCGCAACGTGCGCGGCGCGCGCATGGCGATCTGTCTGCGCGAACGGCGCGACGAAACCGGCCCGCACGCGCGCATTTCGGTGCGCAGCGAGGAATCACTGCGCGCCGATTTGTTTTGCAACGAGTTCGGCGGCGGCGGCCACGCAGCAGCAGCAGGTTGCCGTCAGGGTGGCGAGTTCTTGGCAATCGTCACCAAAGTCATTCGCCGCGCGAACCAGTGGCTCGACGAAGCGCATCCACCTGTGCCCAATTAACACGAAGTCGTCGCGTTGTTTGGAACGCGCCCGTGAAAACGTTTTTCGCTTCGCGTTCCCACGAGCACACTCCAAACAACGCGACGGTCACCACGATGGTTTGGCGAGGCATTCTTCCGTTTAACCCATACCCCCGGTGATGCGGGCCTCACGTAGCACAATACGAAACCGACGTAACGCGATACGAAGCCACCGTAGCGCGATACGAGAGCGACGTATTGCGATACGGAGCTGCCGTAACGCGATACGAGAGCGACGTAGCGTAATACGAAGCCAGCATATTGCGATACGAAGGCAACGTATCGTGATACGGAGCTGCCGTAACGCGATACGAAACGCATCATTCAAAGCTTGAGAGAGCCTGTTGCAGAGTTTGGCTTCTTCCGCTCGTTTTCAATTATGATTTCCAACGACGAAAAACAGTGGGCGATGCTTTGCCACCTTGCGGCCTTATCCGGCTTCATCGGCGTGCCGTATGGCAACGTGTTGGGGCCGCTCATCGTGTGGCTGTGGAAGCGCAACGACTCGCCCTACATCGACCGGCACGGCAAAGAATCGCTCAACTTCCACATAGCGATGGCGATTTACCTCACGATTTCGGTGATTTTGTGCTTCTTTGTTGTCGGCTTTTTCGTGTTGCCGATTGTTTATTTGACGGGCCTGATTTGCACGGTGATCGGCGCCATCAAAGCCTCGAACGGCGAGCACTATCTGTATCCGTTTTCCATCGGGTTCATCCAATAATGAAGCACGGAGTTCTCAATTTTCTCAAACCGCCCGGCATGACTTCGCACGATGCCGTGGCTTTTGTGCGCCGCGTGCTCAAGGAAAAACGCGTTGGCCACACCGGAACACTCGATCCCGCCGCCGCTGGCGTGCTGCCGATTTGTGTCGGTCAAGCGACCCGTTTAGTCGAAGATTTGCAAGCTGGAACCAAACGCTACCTCGCCGAAGCGACGTTTGGCCGCGAAACCGATTCCGGCGATCTGCTGGGCCAAGTCGTGCGCCAAAGCGACGCATCGGGTTTGCAGTTGGAAGCGCTGCGCGCAGTTTTAGACCGCTTTCGCGGCGAAATCGAGCAAACGCCGCCGCTTCACAGCGCCATCAAAGTCGGCGGGCAAAAACTCTACGACCTCGCACGTTCAGGTCAAACCATCGAAATCCCAACGCGCCGTGTCACCATTTCGCACCTATATATCTCGCGCTGGCAGGGCGGTCACACTCCGCGCGCGATGCTCGACATCGAGTGTTCGGGCGGAACCTACATCCGCTCTCTGGTGCGTGACATCGGGCGCGAAGCTGGATTCGCCGCGACGATGAGCTTTTTGTTGCGTTCGCGGTCGGGATTTTTCGGTTTGAAAGACGCGGTTTCGTCGGAAGAATTTGAAGCCGAACCGAAGCTCGTTCCGCTGCGGGAAGCCTTAGATTGGGTTGCGCTGTGGAGCGTTTCAAACGATGAACTATCACTCGCTTTGTGGCAGGGAAGACGGGTTGATTTACCGCTCGCGCCTTTTGCTGCTCGCAAGGAATACGCTCATCAGTTGCCCGACCAGCGGGGACGCGACTTATTATTTCAGATAGCAGTTCAACCAAGTGGCCCTGTTTTAGTTGAAAACGAAGCGCAAACGCTGTTTGCCCTCGCCTCGCGCGACGAAAGTGGGATGTTCAAAGCGCATAAGGTGTTCGATTTGCGCGAGTAAAGACTGTTGTTGCATTCCAAGGCGACACACTTTTCTCAATGCAAGTTCATCGCGCGCTTCCTCAGTCCAAAATTCTCGACGGCTTGGCGCTTACCGTTGGCACCTTCGACGGCGTGCATCGCGGGCACCAGTTGCTTGCGCGAACGCTTCACGATGAGGCGCAGCGGCGCGGTTTGCAAAGCGCGGCTTTGACGTTCGACGATATGCCGTTTTGCTTTTTTGCGCCGGACACGTGCCCGAAATTGCTGTCACTGGCCGATGAAAAAATCGCGGCGTTCGCGGCTCAAACGCCGCTCGATCATCTGTTCATCGTGCCGTTTTCGCGCGAACTGGCCGACACATCGGCGCGCGACTTTTTGGAGCGTTGGGTTCGCAAAGCGAACTTGCAACTGTTCATCGGCGGCCCGGATTTCGCGCTGGGGCGCAGGCGCGAAGGCACAATTGCGCAACTTTCTGAACTGGGGCGCGAACTGGGATTTGAAGCGCACGCGCTCGATGGGAAATTGCTCGAAGGCGGCGCGCCGATCAGTTCGACTCGCTCGCGCGGCGTCATCGAAGAGGGACACGTCGAACAGTCGCGCGATTTTCTGGGCCGCTCGTATCGCATGAGCGGGCGTGTCGTGACGGGCGACCAAATCGGGCGCACCATCGGGGCGCCGACTCTTAATTTGCAAGTTCACGAGCGCAAATGCGTTCCGAAAAACGGCGTTTACGCGATTCGCGTTCGCTTCGACGATTCAACGCAGTGGAAATCCGCCGCGCTCAACATGGGAATGCGCCCAACCGTTGGCGGCCTACGCAAGCAAATCGAATTTCACGTGTTGGACGAAACAATCTGGGTGCCGCCGGGGAGAGTGGAAATCGAATTCGTGGCGAGACTGCGCGATGAACAAAAATTTGGCGGTTTGGAAGAGCTGCGCGCGCAGATGAGCCGCGACTTCGAGGACGCGCGCGGGGTTTTAAATGGCGGATGATCAGACAACATTTTCAACCGCAGATGGACGCAGATGATTTTAATTGATGTTTATCTGCGCTAATCAGCGTCCATCTGCGGTTCCGTTGGTTGCGAATTCACTCGCCCGTAACCATCCGGCTGTTGTTTCGATGACTTCGCGTTCCCAATGCAAACCGTAGAACGAGTGGTTGGCGCCTTCCACCGTGTGAGATCGCACAATCGGCGGCGAGTTGCGCGCGTAGAAGGCACGGGCCGCATCCAGAATCGGGTCGGCACCTCCGTAGATTTGGAAAATTTCGCCTCGAAAACTTTGCCACGCTTCCAGGCTTTGAACGCGAAAACCGGGCGGCAGTTGGCCCGCTTGATTCGATTCGACGTTTTTGTGGGCCGCGCCGCCCGCGCCCGCCATCGCCGACTGGACGCCGCGCGCGTCCACTTGCCCGCTCAAAATCTTCAAATAGGTCGCGGGGCGCAGCAACTTTTGCGCGTATTTCTTGATGTTGGCCGCACGCTTTTGCGCTTGTCCTGCGTCGTCGGGCAAAGCCGCAAAAACCGGCGCACTCCACAGGATCGCACCGCGAAGTTCGGGTTCAACCGACGCAAGCGCGATTTCGCAACCTGAGCACAAACCTAAAACCCACAGCGGCGCGTCCGATTGCTCCTGGGCAAAACGAAACACATCGCGCGCATCGTCGCGCATGGTGGCGAGTGTCGCCAGTTCGGTGTCGCCGTCCGAATCGCCGCGACCGGCGAAATCAAAGCGCAGGCAACTCAAACCGGCATCGGCAAAATGACGCGCCGCGCGAGTCAGCATTTGATGCGGGCCGCTTCTCGTGCCGCTCCAACCGTGAAGCATGATGATCGTGGCTTTGGCGTTGGGCGCAGGGTGATGCACGCCGACGAGCGTTTCGCCGCGCCGATTTTGAAGAGTGAAAGGCAGTTCGGTCATGGATGAAGTGAGATGACAATGCGCACCTAAACACCTCGCACAGAGAGGATGTGAGGAACCCCGTGAACGCGAAGCGTCAGCGAGTGCCTTTTCAGCACGTCGCAGGCGCATCATTCGAAAAGGATGCGCTACGCGCTCTGTTCAATACACTCGCTGACGCTTCGCGTTCACGGGGTTCCTCACATCCTCTCTGTGCGAGGTGTTTAGGTGCGATGGAAGACAAAGCGCTTTCTGGCGCGCGACGCGCCCTGTTCAAAGCCGCGCTTTTCGTTAAATGCGTTCCAACGCTTCGCACGCGGCGCGTGGGCCGTTTTCCCCGCGAATGAGTTCGCCCAGTTCGCGGGCGCGCTTTTGGAACACCAGTTCGTTGGCTAAGAAGGTTTTCACTGGTTGGCCCCAAATACGATGGCGTGGAGCGGTCAGGCCCACGCCCAGCCGTTGGATGCGCGCGCCGTTGTCGCTTTGGTCGTGGGCAAAAGGCGCGATGATTTGCGGCACGCCTGCGCGAAGCGCCTGCGCCGTTGTGCCCGCGCCGCCTTGATGCACCACGCCCGAACAAAGCGGGAACACCTCGGAGTAGGGCGCGTAATCGAGCGCCAACACTTCGCTTTTCCACTGCTCGCCCGGAGAATTTGTTAATTCCCCGGCTCCTTCGCCCGCCAGCAAAAGAGCGCGCTGCCCATTTTCCAGACACGCGCGCGCGCCCTGCCAGTAGAAATCGCCCGCATCGTGAACCGCCGATGAACCCAGCGTCCACACCAGCGGAGGCGAACCGCTTTCCATCCACGCGCGCCACCCGCTCTCGTCAGTTGCGGCTTTGTGTCCTGCCGCGTCGTAAAAGCAAAAGCCGATCGCCGTTGTGTTGGCGGGCCAGTCGCGTTGCGGCGGGCAAAAAAGTGGCGAAAACAAAGCGAGCGTGCCCAGGGGCGAAAACTGGCCTTCAAACAACGGGTGTCCCGCGCGTTCGAGATTCTGCTCCCGAACCAACCCTTCGACTTCGCGCACCCAACTTTTGGTGACGCGGCGTCCGATGCGAACGAGCAGTTCGCCCCACAGCGGCCCCAAAACGCGCAGGCGGTCGAGATGCGGTTGCGTTGGCGGCACGCTTGGGTCGCGGCGGCTCCACAGCGAAATCGGGGCGAGCACGCTCGACATCCACTTCTTCTTCAACCCGCGCGCCACGAGCGGCCCCGCCAAAGCCGCCGGATGGGTGACGAGCATGTCGGCGTCGTCGCTCGCCGCGAGCAAGTCGGCGTATTGCGTTTTGATGGTGGGAGCCAGCACTTCCTGAAACAAAAAGCGCGGCCCGTCGCGCTCGCTCATCACCCGTTTGGCGAGTGACGCGAAGTCGGCCTCGTTTGGCAAATCGGGAGCGACGGCGCGAAATTCGATTCCCAACGCTTCGATTTTCGGCCCGTAACGTCTGGATGTGGCGATGATGGGTTTATGACCACGCGCTTTGGCTTCGAGCGCGAGGGCCAGATAAGGATGAATGTCGCCCAGCGAACCGAAGGTGGAAAAGAGGATTTTAATGGCTTGAGTTTGGAGCACCTGGGATTACTCGCTCGTTTTTTCGAGCGTGTTGCGATAGGCACCGCGAACGCGTTTGTCAGCGAGTGCCTTTATCAGTAGCCTGCAACGCCATCCAGACGATGATGCGCCTTTGGCGCGCTGTTCGATGCACTCGCTGACAAACGCGTTCGCGGTGCCTATCGCAACACGCTCGAAAAAGAAGCCGGGCACTGGGCCGTCTTTACACTGCGGGTGTGAATCCCAAATCGCTGGACGCGGTTGTGCTGCGTTACGTTTGTCTGGGCCTGCTGTTTACCGGCCTGGCCGTGCTGGTTTATCTGGTGCGCGGAGTGCTGCCGGTGTTTATCATCAGCGGCGTCGTCGCTTTTGCTCTTGAGCCGCTTTTGCAACGGTTGGAAAAAAGCGGGCATTCGCGCGGGCGGGCAGTTTTGTTTGTGTTCGGCGTGTATTTGCTGTTGTTGCTGATTGTGTTTTCGCTTTTAGCCAACGCGGTTCAGCAAGGCGAATCGTTTGTGGCGGGCGCGCCGCGAAAATTCGAGCAGATCAGCGACATCATCAAAAACGCGCAACATCGCTTGGACACGCCGCGCATTCCCATCGCGGTTCGCCAAAGCATCAACACCGCCATCAACACGGCCAACGCCACGGCGGGCAGCAACACCCTCGCCTGGGTTCAAGATTCCGGCCCGAAGATTTTGGCGGGCACCGGTTCTTTTCTGATCAACGTGTTTTTGCTCACCATCGTGTCGTTTGGCCTGATGCTCGAAGCCCAGCGCATCAAAGGCCGCTTGTTGATGCTTGTTCCCGGCCCTTACCGCCGGGATGCCGTGCGTTTATCGACTTCCATCAACGACCTTTTGGGCCGCTACGTGCGCGGCCAACTGATCGTGTGCGCCACTTATGGGGTTCTTTCGACGATTGCTTTTGAAGTGCTCAACCACCTTTACGGCATGGATTATCCCCTCGTTTTGGGCGCGATGGCGGGGTTCATCTACATCTTGCCGTATTTCGGGTTGGCCGTTATCGTCGTCGTGTCGGTTTTGACGGCGTATCTGACCGCCGATGCCGGGCAGGGCGCGATTTGCGCGGGCATCACGCTCGCCTGTCTGATCTCCTTCAATCTGCTCATGGATTACGGTGTGGCGCCGCGCGTTTTGGGTCGCGGCGTGGGCTTGCACCCGTTGATGGTCATTTTCGCCCTGCTGTGCGGCTTTGATCTGGTGGGGCCGTTGGGTAGCTTGGCTGCGGTGCCGGTGTTCGCCTCGCTTCGGGTGATCGCCATCTACTTGTTCCCGCAACTCGTCGCGCCGCTTCCCGGTGAGTCGGCTGAAAAAACGGCGCAAACCAAAGGGGGTTCGGCCACTGGCGAAATGACGCGTCGCGTCGCCAAAGCCGAACGGCGCTCCCGTATACCCTTGCCCGTGCGCGCCGTTTCTCCCGGCGAAAGCGATGTCGTGACCCGCATTCTGGACACAGCCGACGACAAGTGAGCTTTCGGCTGTAACTCAACGAATGCTCTCAAGTTAGCTACGCATCCATCCAAACGCGATTTATTTTGCTACGTTTTTGTTTTAACACTAAGAACGCGTTTGAAGGGGTTGAGCCACTTCAAACGCGTTTCATGCAACGGCGTCTGGCTTTGTCCACTCTCCTCAGGCTGAGGTGATTTCCTTCCGATTCTTGAACCGCTGCTTTTGGAGCTGGTCTGAAAACCAGAACCCGGCGGAGCAGGTGATTGGACTGCGCGTGGGCCTCGCTCCTCGTCAAGCCGGAGCAGAGATGACGCGCAGTCCAATCGACCGTTGTGAATCAACGCCCGCCAGCGCCGCGAGCGAGGCGATGGAAAGGGCAGGCGAAGTTTTTACACTGCGCGCCCATGAGTTCTGGCCCCGCGCGCCGCGAGCGCGACCCGTCTCGACCCCGTTGAAGTCGCTTTCAGAACTCTGGTCGCTCTGGCGCTGCTCGTTCTGGCGAGCGCGGTTGGCAACTTGATGTCGCTGTGCCTGCATCACATCTTGCTGATCGCGGGCGCAACGGTAGGCGCGCTCGTCATTTTGCTTGTGGTGCCGCCGCTGGTTTTTCAGCCGCTACTGTTGCCCACGCCCGCGTGGTTGGAAGAGTGGTGGCTGGCGCCGCTTCGCACCCTGCTTTGGATTCGCGGTGCTTCGCTCGCGCTTCCGGCGCGCTTCCTCGTTTCGCTGATTGTGCTTTGCCTTTTGCTGTTCGGCGCGTGCGTGCGCGGCTGGAAACAGGCGCGCGATGAGTCGCGGTGAACCCAATACGTAAAGCCCTGCGAACTCAGGCTTCGCGCCGCGAAACCTGTATCACATTTCATTGCGCGCCCCAGTTTGTAATCGCCTCGTCACACGCCCAATAAAGCGTCTGGCAAGGCAACTACAAACTGGGGCGCACGCAGTGAGAAACTTCTTAAAGCGCGTCTTATAGAAAGTGCATCGTCTGGAGTGCGCTTGTGGGAGTGTCTGGCATTCACGCCCTCACGGGCGCACTCCAAATACTTGATATAGGCTCACCCAGACACGCTTTAAGTCAGCGCAAGAAGTTGGTCGATCAGATACCAAAAACCCCGCGAACCGGAAGTTCGCGGGGTCTGGTTTGGGCGGGCGCCAACTACATTTTGCCCATCGGTTTGGCGGCCATTTTCATGGCTTTCATTTTCTGCATCGCCACTCCCATCGCGGCTTGCTTGATGGCGGCGGGGCGCAGTTCGATGCCGGGCGCGCCGACATTGGCGGCGCAGGCGTAAATCATCGAAGTGTGGCCGATGATGCCGGGCAGTTTGTTCGTCGCGTAGGCTTTGACGCGCGCGTTTTTGCCGTGCTCGATCTCGTGCATTACGAGAGTGATGGTCGCTTCGTGCCCGCCGGTCTGGGCGGCCATATACATTTTGTCAAAGGCCGATCCGCGCATGGTGGCCAGCTTTTGTGCGAAGGCTTTGTTCACCGGGCCGGGGTCTTTGGGCAAAGCGTAGCCCTGCGAACGGGCGGCGGCGGCGAGGTCGAGTTGCGCGGCGGCATGCTCGGTCATCGTCATTTTGGCAACGGCCAACACGTCTTTGTTTTTGGTGTGCGTCATCGCCAATTTGCCAAGCGCCACTTCGCTGAGGTTGCCCATCGTCGCGTGAATGACGAACAAGCGGTCGAAGTTGGCATCAATGGCCGCCACAAGCGGCGCGATGTCGGCACTTTTCATCGGCGGCGGCGCCATCATCGCGGCTTTTTTGACTTCTTTCTTCGATTGCGCCTGCGCGCCCAGAGTGCCTGCGGCGAGAGCCAGGCCCGCCATCAAAATTGCTTTGTTCATTGGAATTGTGTTTTCCTTGATTGGAAAGTCGGGCAACTCTACGCAAACTGCGCGCCTTGAGCCGCGCAAGCCGTGAAATCCCGCAATTTTATTAATGCCTGTTGTAATGAATATCCCTTTTCCCTTAGAAATCACGCAAAACGAGGCGCTCTTCGATTGGGTCGCCGGAAAAGTTGCGCTCTGTCAGCCCGACTCGGTTCACTGGTGCGACGGCTCGGACGCGGAATACCAGATGCTCGCCGCGCGTTTAGTTGAAGCGGGCACGATGGAGCCGCTCAATCCCGAACTGCGCCCGAACTCGTTTCTGGCCAGAAGCGATCCGCGCGATGTCGCCCGCGTTGAGGAACAAACTTTCATCTGCTCGAAGCGCCCCGTCGATGCCGGGCCGACCAACAACTGGCGCGAACCCAAATCGACCAAAGCCCTTCTGCTCAACTCCTTCGACGGCTGCATGAAGGGCCGCACGATGTATGTCGTGCCGTTTTGTCTGGGGCCGTTCGATTCGCGCATCGCGCGAATCGGCGTCGAAGTCACCGACTCGGCTTATGTCGCGCTGTCGATGCGACTCACCACGCGTTGTGGCCACGAAGTTTTGCGGCCCCTGGGCACAAGCGAAGATTTCGTTCGCTGCGTTCATTCGCTCGGCGTGCCGCTCAACGAAGGCGAAGGTGACGTGCCCTGGCCGTGCAATCCTGACGCGCGCATTATCGCGCATTTTCCCGAAGCGAGGCAAATCTGGAGTTTTGGTTCGGGCTACGGCGGCAACGCGTTGCTCGCCAAAAAATGCTTCGCGCTGCGCGTGGCAAGCGTGATGGCGCGCGACGAAGGCTGGATGGCCGAGCACATGTTGGTGCTTGGAATCACCAACCCACAAGGCGAGAAAAAGTATTTCGCGGCGGCGTTTCCCTCAGCGTGCGGCAAAACGAATTTGGCGATGATGACGCCCACTCTGCCCGGTTGGAAAGTCGAGTGCGTGGGCGACGACATCGCGTGGCTGCGCGTCAAAGCCGACGGGCGCTTGTATGCCGTCAATACCGAATTTGGCTTTTTCGGTGTCGCGCCGGGAACGAGCGAAGCCACCAATCTCGCCGCCATCGGCACCTTAACACAAGACGTTGTGTTCACCAACGTCGCCCGCACGCCCGAAGGCGACGTGTGGTGGGAAGGCTTGACCGAGCGCAAACCGGCTCACCTAACCGACTGGCGTGGCGATGAGTGGACGCCGGACTCGAAGACGCCCGCCGCTCATCCCAACGCGCGTTTCACGGCGCGGGCTTCGCAGTGCCCGGCCATCGACCCGGCTTATGATGACCCGCGCGGCGTGCCGATTTCGGCGATTCTGTTCGGCGGGCGCAGGCCTTCGACTGTGCCCCTCGTTTATCAAGCGCGCAATTGGGCGCACGGCACGTTCATCGGTTCCACCATCGCAAGCGAAACAACGGCGGCCGCGAGCGGACAAGTCGGCCAGATTCGGCGCGACCCGATGGCGATGCTGCCCTTTTGCGGCTATCACATGGGCGACTATTTCGCGCACTGGCTCGACATTCCCTCGACAACCACGCCCGACAAAATGCCACTTTTGTTTGGCGTCAACTGGTTCCGGCGAGGTGAAGACGGCGCGTTTTTATGGCCAGGTTTCGGCGACAACGCGCGCGTCTTGAAATGGATATTCAATCGCATCGACGGGCGCGCGGGCGCGCGAGAAACGCCCGTCGGCCTGGTGCCCGCTCCGGGCGAACTCGATGTCGCGGGGTTGGATGTTTCGCCCGAAACGATGGAGCGCTTGACCGAAATAAACACCGAGTTGTGGAAACGAGAAGCGGCTTCCATCCGCGAGTTCTACGCGCGCTTTGGCGAACACCTGCCGGTCGAGTTGTTGGACGAATTGGATGAACTGGATGCGCGCTTGGGAAATTAAACGCACGGAACACAGAGCAGTGCAAGAAACATAGAAGAAGATTAGAGGAAAGGTTTTGAGAATAGTTTTTGCGTTTCGTCGTCGTTTGTGGAAGATAAAGGTGCTTATCATTAAGGGTGGTTGTTTATCGGTGCAAGCGAGTTTTTCTGTTGTGGGTTTGGAGAATGATTTAGAGAGATGTATGAAGTTGAACGGGGTTGTTAAACCATTGGAAATCGAAGCCTCACCGACTTCAAAGCGCGCTCCAAAAAATCGACAAGCAGGGCTTTCGCCCGCTTCCAATCATCCGAGATTCAGAAATTGGAAGGAGGCGAAAGCTCCACCTGTCTTGCAAACAAAGCAGTTCAACCCTTTGGGCAGAGACTCTTGGCGGGCCTGAGAACCTCGAATCGACAGCCGATTCCACGCTCGCTCTTGGATTGAAAAGTTCGGCTTTCAAAAAATTTGGCGCCGATGTTTAAAAGCGCTTCACCGGGGGTATAATGATTTAGTTAGCAGCTAACTAAACGCCGATGAGAGCCACCATTCGCCAGATTGCACTGGAAGCGGGCGTATCCAACGTCACGGTTTCCAACGTTTTGCGCGGTTTGGAAAGTCGCGCTTCACTTGAAACGCGCGAGCGGGTTTTGGCGGCGGCGCGTGCGCTCAACTACATCCCGGTCAGGCCGCCGACCGCGCAAAACCGTCATGTGGAAACGCGCATCGTGACGCTTGTGCCCGAACATCACGATGTCCGGCACCCGGATTTGGATTTGTTCACCTATCAGGGCGTGGTCGAAAGCGCGCGCCATCACGGTTACAGCGTGCTAACGATGGTGCGCGGCGAGAACGATGGGCGCGAGGGAAGCGAGTCGTTGCGCTTTCTCGACCGGAGTAGCGACGGCTTTATCTTCACCGTATCGTTGCAAGAGCAGTGGGCGCGCGTTCTGGATGTCATAACGCACAACCGCGTGCCGTGCGTTGTGTGCTACAACCGCCAAGTGCCCGAGGGCGTGGCGTGGGTGGGCGTTGACAACCGGGACGCCATGCGCCAAGCCGTGAAGCATCTGGTTGAATGCGGGCACACGCGCATCGCGTTTGTGGCCGGGCCGCCTGACAACTTCGACGCCATCGAACGGCGCCGCGAGTGGAAAGCGGCGATGCTCGAACACGGTCTTGACGCGAGCGAGCGGTTCATCGTGCAAGGAGCGCACGAAGGATACGTGCGCGATGACGAGGCGCTGGCTTCGGTCACGCGACTGGGAGTTTCGGCGGCGGTGTGTTTCAACGACACGCTCGCCCTGGCGTTGTGGGACTTGGTGCAAGAGCAGGGCATGAGTGTTCCGCGCGACCTGTCGATCATCGGCATGGACAACCGCCTCGAAGCGCAGGAGCGCGGCTTGACCAGCCTCGCCCACTCCTTCATCGACGTGGGCCGTCTGGCGATGGACGCGTGGGTCGAACTGCGAAACGGTGCCAAAGCCGCGACTTGCTCCAAATCGGCGCCCGTGCGCTTGATGGCGCGCCGCTCGGTGCGCCCTTTGAACTTGAGGGAACCTGACGTTAGCTCAGCATCAGTTCTTGTTTCCAACCTGTCGAGTTTCCGACCTGTTGAGGCTTCATCGTCTCGACCAAAGGCTTCAACCTGAATCATATGAAAAACCATTCTCTTGGGCGCTGCGAGCGCCAAAACGCGTTTACCCTCATCGAATTGCTCGTGGTGATCGCCATCATCGCAATCCTCGCGGCTATTTTGTTTCCCGTGTTCGCCCGCGCCAGGGAGAACGCGCGCCGTGCTTCGTGCCAGTCGAACTTGAAGCAAATTGGCTTGGGGATGCTTCAGTATTCGCAGGACTACGACGAGTATTCGGTGCCGACCAACTTTGGGCCGGACAACTGGTATTCCGACAAGGTCAACCATTACAAGTGGATGGACGCAATCTTCCCCTACGTGAAAAGCGAGCAAATCTTCGATTGCCCCAGCGCAACTGTCAGCCCCACGGCCACGGTGAACGGCTCGGTTCGCAAATACATTTACAACAAGAACCTGCCCGACAGTTGCACAACAAGCCCTAATTACCCCGGCATTTGCCAGAGCTACGGCAGCTACGGGTTGAGCCAAGCCTACTGGGGGAGCGGATTTGGCGGGCCAGCCGACGCAACAGGGCCAGCCGTTGACGAAGGGCGGGGCAAGGCTTTGGCAGCTATTCAAGCGCCTGCAACCACGATTTGGGTTGGCGACACCGGCGACGCCAATGGTTCCTCCGACCTTTACCGCATGACCGGTTTTACCAACAGCGACGAACTGGTGGTGACTGCCGGCCCACCGCGTTTTGCGTCTGCCGGTTACGCGGGTGGCCTGGTTGAGCGCCACTTAAACACAGCCGTTGTGTTGTATTGCGATGGCCACGTCAAGTCTTCTCGCCTGGATCAACTGATGGCTCGTAAGACGCGCGCCGATGGCGTAGTCGTGATGCCCGCTTTCACCATTCAAGACGATTGAGAATTTTGCACATTGCAACTGGAACCAAAGCCGTCCAACACGTGTTGGACGGCTAACTTTCGCTTGGCGCAAAAACTGTTCGCGTTGCAACAACAACTGTTATGAAAATTGAAATGACCAAAACGGCACTTCGTCTGGCGATCTGGTGTGGTGTGACCTGTTTCGCCGCGTTGAATCTGGTCGGTTGCGGTGCTCCACAAGCCAGCGTTACCAGCACTAACTCCGCACCATCTTCGGCTTCCTCTGGCAGCGCGACAAGTGCCCCTCCGGTTCGTTCGCGGCCTGCGGGCGTGCCTGCGGATCGGCCCCGCTTTCCCGGCGAATCTCAAAAACGTTGAAATATAGAGTGCGTCTCACTGGAGGTGCATCCTGCTAAGGACGCGGCTTTCTGTGTCATTCAATCTCCTTCCCAAAGGGCTAATCATGTTCAACACCCGATCACGACTTCTTATTCTGTTGTGTAGCGCCTCGCTTGTGCCCGCCTGCGCGTGGGGACAAACGCCAACTGCGCCAAGCGTCGCTCTCACTTCTATGGTAACGGCTCCGCCCGAAGCCAAACAAGAAGGCGCTCCCTTGCGCGAAGGCGATGCGGTTTTATTTCGCTTTCACGCCCCGGCAAACACTGCCAAAGTGTTTCTGGCGGGCAGCTTTAACGGATACGCCAACAACACTAACGGCGTGGTCACCGAAGACAAGTTCGCCCTGACCCCAGCCGGGAACGACTTGTTTTGGACGCGCGCTTTGGTTGACTCCAAAACAGAAGCCTACAAGTTCGTCGTGCTGGACAAAGCGGGCAACTTCAACTGGGTGGCCGAGCCCTTTGTCAAAGAAGCCGACAAAGACGGCAACAGCACGCTCGATTTTGGCAAAATCGAGTGCCTGCTCGCTTCCCTGACGCGCGAAGGCGCGCCGCTACGCCAAGGCGACACGGTGCTCTTTCGTTTTCGCGCCCCGGCGAACACCGCCAAAGTGTTTCTGGCGGGCAGTTTCAACGGCTTCGCCAATCCTCAAGACGGCGTTGTGAAAGATGAAGCATTCGCCATGACGCTCGGCGAAGACGGCCTTTACTCGAAGAGCGTGCGCCTGGGGAATTCCACCGAAAAATACAAATACGTCGTGCTCGGCAAGGATGGCCAGTTCACCTGGTTGCCCGATCCCCTTGTCAAAGCGACCGACGCCGACGGCAACACAGTTGTGGATTTCTCGCAAATCGAGCGCGCCCCCCAACCTTGACGAACTGCTTTAGCGGCTCAACCTCGACGAACTGCTTTAGCGGCTCGACCTCGTTTGGAGGGCAGGCGAATGAATTCGCAGCTACGTTGCCGCGAGCGACGGGAAGTCGGCCCTCGCCGACGAGTTCGTTTCCTACGTCGGCGAAGGCCGACTCCCTTGGCTTGAGCCAAGACTGGCTGCGAATTCATTCGCCTGCCCTCCGAGGAACATCAAGCTGAAGGGACAAACCCATTTGGAACCGCTATCAATCCCAAGTTAAAGTCACCAATGAAGAAAACTTCCCAACTTTTGTTTCCCTGTCTGGCGTCGCTTTGTTTTGTGCCCATCGCGTGCGCGCAGGCTCCCACTGTTCAACCCAGCGCGCAAACGGCGCTCGCCAGTGAAAACCCGCAACCGGCGAAGGGCTACACCTTTGTGTATCGCGCCGACAAAAAGCTGCGCTCGGTGAGCGTGGCGGGCACCTTCAACACGTGGAGTAAAGACGCGAACCCGATGCAGGTCGATGCCGATGGCCTTACCTGGCGCGCGACGCTTCCGCTGGAACTGGGCAAGTATCAATACAAGTTCGTGCTAGACGGCGACAACTGGATCGTTGACCCGACAACCGGAAGCGAAACCGGCGAGGGAAACAACACCAACTCGGTCTTGACGCTCACGGCGCAAGGCAACACCAGTGCGGCGACGCAAACCGCGACAACGTCGGGCAACGCGGACAAAGTTGTCGTTCTCACGCCCGACAAGGTGAAAGACGCTGATACCGTTTCGCACCTCTTCACCTATCGCGCTGACAAAAAGCTCGATTCGGTGACTGTCGCAGGGCAGTTCAACGGGTGGAACTCGAACGGCAACCCCTTGACTGTGGGCGCTGATGGCCTCACCTGGAGCGGGAATGTGCCGCTTGTGCCCGGCAGTTACCAATACAAATTCGTGGTGAACGGCGACACCTGGATCGTCGATCCGGGCGCGTCGCGCCGTTTCACCGAAGCATCGGGCAACGTCAATTCGCTCCTCGTGGTCGCGCCCTCCGATTACGACCATCCCGCCAGCCCAACCGACGGTCAAACAACTCTCAGCGCGCTTCGCCATGAGCAAAGCGTGCCTTTCCTGAACCTCGACCGGGGGAAACTTTCGTTTTCGCTGCGCACTCGCACGGGCGATTTGCGCGAAGTTCGTCTGGTGGTCGGCGCGCGCCGCCTGCCGATGAAGCTGGTGAGAAGCGATGAGTTGTTCAGCTTTTACCAGACGCAGTTGCCGTGGGACGGGAAAACCGATTTGTCCTACCGCTTTGAACTGCTCGACGGTTCGCGCATGGAACTGTTCGGCGCCAACGGCTTGGCCGAGCCGAGCAAGCCCTTTCAACTTGTCGCCAAGAATTTTAAGCCGTTCGTCGTGCCGGGTTGGGTGGAACGCACTGTCTTCTACCAGATTTTCCCCGACCGCTTTGAAAACGGCGACAAAACCAACGACCCGCAAAACGTCGTGGCGTGGAATTCAACGCCCACGGGAGACAGCCGTTTCGGAGGCGACATCGCGGGCGTGCAAAAGCATCTGTCCTATTTGCAAGAGTTGGGGATTTCGGGTGTCTACTTCAATCCGATTTTCAAATCGCCCTCGAACCACCGCTACGACGCGCAGGATTACCGGCAAATCGACCCGGCGTTCGGCACCAACGCCCAGTTCGCCGCTCTAACGCGCGAGATGCAAAAGCGGGACATTCGCACGGTGATGGATTTCGTGTTCAACCACACCGCTACGACGTTCGCGCCTTTTGCCGACGTGCGAGCAAAGGGCGCCGCTTCGCCTTTCAGGGACTGGTTTTTCATCAAGTCCTTTCCGGTGCGCGTGCAGAATCCGCCCAACTACGTCGGGTGGGGCGGCTTTTCGACGATGCCCAAACTCAATTTGATGAACCCGCAGACAGGCGATTACATGCTCGACCTCGTGAACTTTTGGAAAGGCGAAGTTCCTCTGGCCGGCCTGCGACTCGATGTGGCGGACGAAGTGGACATCCGCTTTTGGCGGCAACTGCGCACGCGCGTCAAAGGGCTCGATCCGCAAATGTGGATCGTTGGCGAACGCTGGAGCGACGCTTCTCCGTGGCTTCGCGGCGACCAGTGGGATGGCGCGATGAACTACCCGTTTTTGTTCGCCAACGTCGATTTCTTCGCGCAGGACAAAACCTCGCCTTCGGAGTTCACGCGCCGCTTGATGGAGATTTACAACGCCTATCCGCCGCAGGTGTCGCGCGATATGCTGAACCTCTTATCGAGCCACGATACGCCGCGTTTCCTCACGGTTGCTCATAACGACACGCGTTTGCAACAGCTGGCCGCGACGCTTCAGTTCACCTGGCCCGGCGCGCCCTCGATCTACTACGGCGAAGAGATCGGTATGCAAGGCGGCGTCGATCCCGACAACCGGCGCGGCATGCAATGGAATCGCGCAACCAACGACAACCCGATGCTGCGTTTTTACAAGCAACTCATCGCGCTTCGGAGCCGCAACCGCGTTTTGCAAGGGGGCGACCCCGCGATTCTGCTGGCCAACGACGACGCCAAAACGCTCGCCTATTCGCGGACTTTGGGCGATGACGTGGCGGTTGTTGCCTTCAACCGTTCGGACAAAACGCAAACCCTGGTCATCCCTTTGACTCAAAGCGCCGCGCTAAGCAAAGCTCGCGGCTTCTTCGACGCGTTGGGCGGCGAAAAATTTCCGCCTGGGGCCGCTTCGTTAACGGTGAAACTGGCGCCTCTGTCATCCGCGATTTTGTTGCCCGCTGGAAAGTGAGCGCAACTGATCTCGTTGCTGGCTTGTGCAACAGGCGTGCTGACATCCCGTGCCCGCTCGCTTTTGTTGCGCACAGCACATCTTAAAGCGTGTCTCAGAAGAAGTGCATCGTAGGGACATGGCTTGCCATGTCCGTTGTGCGACATCATGCCTCGGCGGACATAGCTTGCCATGTTTGGACGGATGTTGCAACCTCTGTGAAACACGCTTTAGTGAGGCTGAATCAGCAAAGAGCGGGTCTAAGAGACAGTTTGAAAAGCATCTTTACCCGCTTTTCCAGAGATGTGGCGTTCGCCCTTTGAATGCGATTTGCTTCCAGGTTCAGCGCCCGTCCAAAACCAAAAGAGCCGCGTCGACCTCAGTTGACGCGGCTTTTCTTTTACCTAAATTTTCCTGTAAAAAATGTTTGAAATCGTTTGGTGGGGGGTATAATCATCCCGTTCGTTTAAGCGGTTAAACGAATTAGTTCGCTAATGAATCGCCTGTTCGACGCAAAACCGACAATTAAAGATGTGGCCCGCGCGTGCGATGTGTCGGTGGCGACGGTTTCCTACGTCATCAACGGCACACGCGTGCTCAGGCCGGACACGCGGGCGCGGGTTCTCAAGGTGATGGAAGAGATGAACTTTCATCCCAACGCTGTCGCGCGCGGTTTGTCGTCCAAGCGCGTTCACACGATGGGCGTGCATTGCGGCGTGATTCAAGCGGACGAGTTCATTACCAACCCGTATGCGGCGGGTATTTTGGGCGGGATTTTGGGATGCGCTTCGCAAGCGGGTTTTGATGTCACGCTGTTCACTAACCGTTGGGAAAGCACGCAAAAGTCGGCGCCCGCGGTGAGAGATGGGCGAACCGATGGCCTGATCGCCATCGCGCCGCCGCTGTCCTGCGATTTGCTGGACGGCTTGTCCTCGCTGGGAATGCCGCTCGTGGCGGTGTCGGCTCCCGCGCGGCCTGGCATTCCGGTTGTCGATGTGGACAACTTCGCCGGAGCGAAAATGGCGGCGCGTCACCTGATCGAACTGGGGCACACGCGCATCGCCGCCATCTTGGGCAACGATGATCTATCGTCTGTTGCGCCGCGCCGACAGGGATTTTGTGACGCGCTAAAGGAAGCGAATCTGCCGATCAAAGCGAGGTGGCTCGTCGCTTCGCGCTTCGACGGCTCGCTCGCCTTTGAGCAAACCCGCGCGCTTTTGCGCGAAGGCGAGCGGCCAACGGCGATTTGCGCGGGCAACGACACAATCGCCATCGCCGTCATCGAAGCCGCGCGAAGCATGGGCGTGTCGGTGCCGCTTCAACTGTCAGTTGTAGGCTTCGACGATCTGCCTTTGGCAACGGTCGTCACGCCCAACCTGACCACCATCCGCCAGCCGCTACGCGACATAGGCGCGCGCGCGGCGTCCCTTCTCATCGAACGTTTGAAGGGACACCCAACGTTACCAGACGAAGAGAACTTCTGGCTTTGTCCCGAACTGATCGTGCGCGACTCCACTTCGATGGCTCCGCACAAAAAAACCACAAGGTAAAACACCATGAATCATTCACCTAACGCCCGTTCATTTCGGGCCGCGTTCACGTTGATAGAACTCTTAGTTGTCATCGCTATCATCGCTATTCTGGCGGCGATTCTATTCCCCGTTTTCGCCAGGGCGCGCGAAAACGCGCGGCGCTCGTCGTGCCAATCGAACGAAAAGCAAATCGGCTTAGGCATCCTGCAATACGCGCAGGACTACGACGAGAAATACCCGATGCGCTTCATCGCTGGGGCCGGGTGGAACCAGACGATCCAGCCCTATCTGAAAAGCCCCCAGCTAATGGTCTGCCCGTCCAACCCGAACGCGATTTACAACCATAGTAACGCGATCAACGGCTATCCCGACATCAAGCGTTCCTATGAGGGCAACGAGCGCATCTTCGGCGAAGGCTTCGCTACAGGGCCGATTTCTCTGGCTGCGCTTCAAACCCCCACCACCAAAATCATGGTCAGCGAATACCTTGAGTATTATGGCTTTATGTATCCCGATTGGAGCAATGCGGGCAACACCGGCATCCGCGACACCGGTTTCGCCGGTCATCTGGGCACCTGGAACTGTTTGTTCGCCGATGGCCATGTGAAAGCACTGCGTCCGGTGCAAACCGGCACGCCGATCAATATGTGGGGCGCGATGAACGACAACACCGCAGGAAGCGACTGCACGATGGGTAACTTCACAGGCGGCGACGCTTACAAGAACCAATACGTTGGCATCAACTGCGACCAGGTTTCGCCAGGGCAAGTGATAGGTCTGGGAGCACTCGAAACCAAATACAAGTAATTTAGTCTCGAACTTAAGCGGGCGGCATCCTGGAAGAACTTGACTTCAAGGGCACGATCTTTTCTTGCCGCCCGCCTATCGAAGCAAACACGCAATTCCAATGATTCACAACGACCAGTCTCTTCAACTCAAACCTGCTCCTCAAAGCCACACACAGTGGCGCGCTCGTGCTCGCGGCGCCGCCATCCTCGGTGCTTTACTTGTGCCTCTTGCCCTTTCTGGGTGTGGCTCCAACTCAAGCACGACGCCCACCACAAACCCCGGAGACACCAATAATATCGCAGCCAGGGACAAGGCTTTGGAAGCTAACCCGAACGTGCCGCCTCAAGCTAAACAACAGATGTTGGGCAACCAAGGACAATCCGCAGGCTCGGCCAGCAAACCGTGATGCGGTTTGGATTATCTCGATGAAAATCCCCCTCGCGTTGCCCGCTTTGTTGCTGGGCACATCGCTGTTGTGCGGCACAGGCCGCGCCCAGATTCAGGCTCAACCGAAGATGTCGTTCTTGCACGCGCAAGGTGCGCGCATCGAAACCCAAACCGGGCAACCGACGATTTTGCGCGGTTTCAATCTCGGCAACTGGCTCGTCGAAGAGATGTGGTTATCGCCCTTCGATACCGATCCGCCTGCCGGTTCGACGCTTCCCAAAATCACCGATCACGTTCGTCTGCGCCAGGTTTTTACAACCCGTTTTGGACAACAAAAAGCCGACCAGTTGTTGGAATTGTGGCGGCGCAACTTCATCACGCCCGCCGATTTCGTGCGCCTCAAGGCCGATGGCGCTAACTGCGTGCGTTTGCCCTTCACCTACGATCTCGAAAGCGAACCGGGCGGGTTATTTCGCTGGCTCGATTTCGCGGTCGCGCAGGCCAAAGCGAACGGCATCTACATTGTGCTCGATTTGCACGGCGCGCCCGGTCGTCAGGGTATCGAGCATCACACGGGAGAAGAAGGCGTCAACCTGTTTTTCAAAGACGCCAAATACCGCGTTCAGACGGAAGTGTTATGGGCTAAAATCGCCGCGCACTTTAAAGATGAACCCGCCGTTGCTGGCTACGATTTGCTCAACGAACCGGTCGGCGCGCCCAACGCCGCGACAATTCATCTCGTCCACAACCAGCTTTACCAGGCCGTTCGCGCTGTCGACCCAAACCACATCATCATCATGGAAGACGGCTACAAAAACCCCGACCAGATGCCCGACCCGGCGATCATGGGCTGGAAAAACGTGGTTTACAGCTTCCACTCCTACAAGTTCAACGCGAAGAACGCCGACGACTACGACAGTCACTTGAAAGACTGGGTCATGGCGCAGTCCAAGACCGTGCAAGACAAGTGGAGCGTGCCCGTTTACATCGGCGAATGGAATCTCGAACCGCACGGCACGCCCGAAAAATTCCGCCAATACGTGCAAACCTTCGAGGCCGGAAACCTCTCGTGGAGCCTGTGGACTTACAAAATCACCGGCAAATGGGGCGGCTCCCAATGGGGACTTTACACGCCCAAAATGGGCTTGAAAGCGATCAACCCGTTCACCGACTCGTTTGAACAAATACTCGCTGCAATCCCCGAAATCAGGACGGAGAATCTGGTGCGAAACGATGAATTAGAGGCGGCGTTAGGGCCGTTCAAACCGTGAAGCGAGCGTTTCAATTCTTCAGGTGAAGTCGCTTTGCGACATCAGCATCTACCGGGTAAACGCGCTCCGGCGGCAGGAACTTTTTAGCTTTATCTGCGTGACCACTTCGAATCAAAGCATGAATTTTTCTGGCTAAGAGCCTGTCTCTGTAGTGTGGGTTTGGGTCAGACTGGAGTTGATGAGACGCGCATCCAAAGTGGTTTATCCCAGCGACTTGAGCGACGAGCAAT
>JAABUM010000193.1_pt1 | contig 126122 bp, 124 predicted proteins | sample 5559161 | NCBI WGS metagenome assembly JAABUM01 (sample SAMN10711868, study PRJNA513369) | rock metagenome | isolation source: Antarctica rocks | place: Antarctica: Victoria Land, Siegfried Peak nord
CCCAAGCCAATCCATACACGCCAACACAACACACACCCACCAAACCAACGCCGCGGGGTGGAGCAGCCCGGTAGCTCGTCAGGCTCATAACCTGAAGGTCACAGGTTCAAATCCTGTCCCCGCAACCATCTTGACTTGCTTACTTAAAGCCCCAGCGAAAACGTTGGGGTTTTTGCTGTTCGGGCCGCCGCCGTTGGTGTTTGTGCCGCCCGCAAGGCCGAGGATCGCCGCTAGCTCCCCGCGCAGCTCAATGCGAATGGTGCCCGCAACAGGGGTCAAGCGGATCTCATTGACGATGTTGCGGACCAACTCCATTGCCCCGCCCCACCGCCCTCGGCCATCAGCGCCTGGGTGAGCGACGTCACCTTCTCGCGATACACGAGCGCCAGGTTGGGATGCGGCCGCGGGGCAGGGGCCACTGCGGTCTCGATCTCGGCCTCCAGCGCCAGGCGACGATCCTCGAGCAACCGGAGCCGGTCCTTGACCGCACTCGCCGGCGTGCCGTTGACCAGCGCGTCCACCAGCCGCTCGATCTGCCCCTTGGTCTTGTTTCCAGTTCGGCCTTGCGCGCCGTGAGATCGCCGCAGAGCGTGGCCTGCAGCCGGTTCCATTCGGCGGTGAACTCCGCTGCAAATGCTTCGAACAGCATCGGGTCCATCAGCCGGTCGCGCAGCCCATCCAGCACTGTGCTTTCCGGTCGATCCCGCCGAACCGTTAACAGATCAGACCCGAGAACAGATGCCGAAGGCGCTGCTTGGACCAGAAAGCGCCAGGAGCGGTGGCCGTGGCCAACGTCGGGTTCTCACGGTGGCTCAACCGCTCCTGCCTCGCGCGAGCTGCTTGCCACAGCTCGTCTCCGACAATGCACAGGGTCGGCACGTCGGTGGTGATGACCGCGGACATGGCATTCGGCCAGGACCGGCGACGTCCGCTATCTGGGTCCTTGCTGTAGCGCAGCCGGTTCCACACCAGGCGACGGACCACCCTGACAGGTCATCGGAGCCGGGGATCTCCGCGGCGAGAGGCCGTATGGTCACTGTAAAGGAGAGGCGTTCAGCGCCTCGGCGGTCTCGCCGCGCAGCGTGGCCTTGCCGTCCACGATGGACAGCGCGTTGGCCGGCGCCTCGATCGCACGCACGTTGTCGAGCCTGTAGATGCCGAGTACGATCGTCGCCATACGTCCGTCAGGGCTGACCGACTTGATGCTTCCGATAATGCCGCCTCGGCTGTCGTGCAGCCAGCGACCGACCAGAGCGGCAGCGCTAGCGCTGGGCGGTGCCACAGCCGGGGACCGCTGTGCGAGCGTGGGCGCGGCGGCGAGGGCCAGGACGGCAGCAGTGGCGAAGCTGAGAAGACGCTTGTTCATGACCGTGACTCCTAGTGTTGGTGTGCATGGGGGTGACCAGCGGCCAAGTCGCGGTGCCGACCAGCGGGGCACAACAGCCTGTAGCGCCTGCATTCCCGGTCGCGCGCGGCGTTCAGGAGCGACTGAGCGGATGAGCAGGGTGCTGTTCGCCTGATAACAGGCGGCAGTGCCGACGAGCGTCCCCGCCGCAGGCCGGAACGCGCAGCCCAGCTCGCGCTCGCTCTTGGCGTGGTCGTGATGCGATCTGCTTGGCCGCTTTCTCACGTGACCGCGCGAGTGCCTTGACCCGAACCCCCACGCCCGGCGAGCAGGCGGACGAGGTCGTTGCCGAACAGGCCCGTGGAGCCCGTCACGAACGCGGTTTGCATGGCGACACGCCTCTCCAGTTGTAAACCAATCGGTATTCGAATACCGTTCGGTTACAGCATAAATACCGATAGGTTTCTGGAATGCAAGGGGTATCTTATCGCGGTGAAAATCGCCGGACGGAGATGGATGGCATGGCCCGACTGACGCGAGAGGAGAGCCGGGAGCGTACGCGCGAGCATCTGCTTAAAGCGGCGCGGGTGGCTGTTGCCCGGAACGGCTATGACGGCACCAGCATCGCCGATATCGCCGAGGCCGCCGGTTTCTCCAAAGGCGCGTTCTTTTCCAACTTCGAGAGCAAGGAGGCGCTGCTTCTTGAACTCCTGCGCCGGCACAAGGAGCAGGACATCGCGACCCTTGGGCGCATTCTCGAGAGCGCCAAGCAAGGCAAGGATGCCGCTTCAGCCCTCGACCGCTATCTCGATAGTTTGGGCGGCAACGCCGATTGGGCTAGGCTTGACATCGAGCTGCAGCTGCACGCGGCCCGCAATCCGACCTTTGCCGCCGACTACGATGTGTTGCAGAGCCGGACCCGGAGCGGCCTCACCCAACTCATTGCCGCCCTGTTCGCAAAGGCGGGCAAGCGACCCCCCGTTCCTCTCGACGACATGGCCGACTTGTTTGTGGCGCTCGTCCACGGCCGCTTGCTGCAGCGGGCGCGCGACCCCGGGGCCACGGTCAAGCTCGTGTTCGAGAGCCTGATGGCAATGGCTGAGCCGGCCTGAGAAGGGCGCGCGCTCCCAAACGCGTGCCGCCAGTCTGCCACTAAGATCTTCTGCCGCTAAGATCCGGAGCTCGTGCCAGCAAGCGTGAGCAGGCGCCCACGAAGTCGAGCCAATGAAACGTCGGCAGGATCACCCTTACCGAGTTTCAGCCGTAACTTCTGTGCTGACTTCAGCGCCGCGCTTTGCGCGCAGCGTAGCGAGCATCGCGCTCCGCTTTACGTTGTGCCTTGATTTCCTCATCACGTGCGGCCTGCTCTGCCTTACGCTGTAACTCCGCAGCGGCTTGTGCCGCCAACTCGGCCTGACGGGCCTGATCTTCGGCTATCCGGCGCGCGTCCTCGGCTTCGCGGATCAGCCTGCGCTCAGCAGCACGAACCTCACGCGCGTCGGCAATAGCCTTGCGCTCCGCAGCGCGTGCCAGTACAGCCGGATCATCCGCCGCAGGCTTAGCGCGGAACTTCTCCAGCATCGTCTTCTTTGCGGCCGCAGCGGCTTCTGCGCGGTCGGTGAACTTGCTGCCCTTAAAGCCACTCATAGACGTCTTTTCTCCTGCGGGCGCACCCAAACGGCCCAACTCGATGCGGGTTATTAGCGCCGGTCGGGGCCGGCCTCAAGCAGCGCTAAGTTTTGCTGCGCTAAATCGCCGGTCGCTGTCCCGGGCGACAACGTGATGGCGTGCTCCCAATCCCCTCTGGCGCCGTCCCGGTCGCCCTGGCGCTGGCGCAAGATGCCTCGCTCCAAGAAGGCGTCGGCATTCTCTGGATTTTGGGCGAATGCGCGGTCGATGTCGTCCTGAGCCAATTCCAGATGACCCAAATGCCGCCATGCGGCGCCGCGAAAGATCAACGCGTCTGGCCGGCGCGGATCCAGGTCCAACGCATGTGTCAGGTCATCGACCGCGTCCTCATAGCGCTTTAGGCTTGCCGCCGCGATCGAACGGTCGATCAGCAAATCGGCGTCGTCGGGCGTCAATGACAAAGCGAGGGTTGCCGAGCCGAATGCCCGTCCGGGTTCGCCAGCCATCAACCAGGCTTGGCCCGCTTGGCCATAAACGCTGGCCCGCGCGGCAGCCTCGGCATGGCTGGAGCCGGCGAGCTGGTCCATCAGCTCTGCGCCCTTCTCAGCCTTACCAAGCGCGACCTCTGCGAGTGCGCGGCAATGCGTCGCGCCATCCCCGCCCCCGGTCGCTTCCCAGGCGTCGGCAAAGGCGTCCGCACCCACGGGATCGGTACCCAGCATGGCAAGGCATCGATCGTAATCCTGGCCCTCAGCGATGCGAGGCAGAATTGGCGGAACAGGGGAAGCCTGCTCACCAGAGGTGGCGTCCGCAGCAGTCCCAGCAATCGTTTCAGCCCTCGCCGATCGGAGGTTATGCAGGTTCCAGCCAGAGTCCACGGCCGTCAGTGCGCTCAAAACCACACCGCCGAGAAGCGCAACGCGACTATTCATCCCATCAGCAGCATACCCTGGCTCGCGCGCGTGGGCAAACCGGGTAGGATGCAATATGGCCGAGGCATATCTAGTCGTTTTTGGAATGGGCTACACCGGCACTGCCATAGCAGCCGGTGCGGCGGAACTAGGATGGCGAGTGGCGGCGACCAGCCGTGATCCTTCCCGCCGTACGCCACCCGAAGGCGTGTCCCTCATCGAGTTCGGCAGCGCTGGGCCGGAGCTAAAAGGGGCCACCCACGTCATACAAACCGCAGCACCCAACGACCATGGCGACCCGGCGCTGGCCCGCTACGGCGCTGAGGTCGCGGCAGCATCGGAACTGCGCTGGGCCGGCTACCTGTCCACAACTGGCGTTTACGGCGACCGCGGCGGCGGCTGGGTCGACGAGGACACGCCGGTCTCGCCTACCGTGGACCGTGCTCGACGCCGGGTCGCGGCTGAACAGGCCTGGGTCGCGGCGTTGCCGGGCCATGCGGTTGACCTGTTCCGGGTTGCCGGTATCTATGGCCCCGGCCGGTCGGCGTTCGACGACCTGCGCAGCGGGCAGGCCCGGCGCGTATTGAAGCCCGGTCACCTGTTTGGCCGCATCCACCGGGACGACATCGCCGCCGCCGTGCTGGCCGCCATGCAGCAGCAGCGCCACCCTGGCCCGCGTGTGCTGAACCTTGCCGACGACGAACCCGCCGCCAGCGCCGACGTGACAGCCGAGGCCGCCCGTCTCCTGAACATGACGCCACCGCCTTTGGTCCCTTTCGCCGAGGCATTTACCGGCATGAGTCCCATGGGCCGCAGTTTCTGGAGCGAGAACCGGCGCGTGCGCAGCGAGAAAACCCAGAGGCGCCTGGGCCTGCGCTGGCGCTATCCGACCTACCGCGAGGGCCTACGCGCCATCCTGCAGCAGGAGCTCGCCGAGCATGCGGCGTAGCAGCGCCAGATCGGACGGACGCGACAGCCGATGGTCGCCGTCCTTCACCAGCGTGACCTGCACGTCGTCCGATTGCAGCCGCTCCGCCTGGCGCAGCGAGGTCTGCCACGGCACGTCCGGGTCCCGCTGACCATGCAGCAGGCGCACCGGGCAGTGCAGCGGGATCGGCTTGTCCAGCAGCAGCCGGGTCCGGCCATCCGCAATCAGCGCCGCGGTTACGGGATACGGGTCGCCATAAAGGCTCGGCACCTGCAGCACGCCGTCGCGCTCGAGTTGGGCACGCTCGGCCGGCATCATCGCCTGCCACATCAGGTTCTCGGTGAAGTCCGGCGCGGCGGCAATGCCGATCAGGCCAGCGATGCGCGCCGGCCTGGCGAGCGCCGCCAACAGGGCGATCCAACCGCCCATGCTCGATCCGACTAGCACCAGCGGACCCGTGGTCAGCCGGTCGATCAACGTCAGCGCGTCTTCCGTCCAGCGCCCGACCGTGCCGTCGATGAACGCGCCGCCGCTGGCGCCATGGCCGGAGTAGTCGAGCCGCAGGCATGCCAGGCCATGCTCGACGCAGAACGCCTCGACGACCATCGCTTTTGCGCCGCTCATGTCGCTCATGTAGCCCGGCAGAAACACCGTCGTAGGTCCCCGCCCAGGCGTCCGCACCCAGGCGAGCGCAACTCCGTCGCCACGATCCGTCCGTCCTACCTGCTGCATCCCGGCCTCCTAGCTGCGCCTGCGTCCTGTGTTATAGCGCCGGGATGGTTCCTCTCCCACCGGGCACGGTCGTGCTGCAAGTGCTGCCCTCGCTGGAAACCGGCGGCGTCGAGCGTGGCACGGTCGAAATCGTCCAGGCTATCGTTGCCGCGGGTGGAACCGCGCTGGTGGCAAGCGAGGGCGGCCGGTTGGTCGGCGCAGTTGAGCAGGCGGGCGGGCGCCATGTTCGCCTGCCTATGGCGACCAAGAACCCCGTTGCGATCTGGAGCAATGCCAGGTGTCTCGTTCAACTCATCAAATCCGAGAAGGTGAGCATCGTCCATGCCCGGTCCCGCGCTCCGGCATGGTCGGCGCTCATGGCCGTCCGCCGCACCCGGGCGCGGTTCGTCACGACCTATCATGGCGTCTACAACGAACGCATGCCGGGCAAGCGGCGCTACAACGCCGTCATGGCCCGGGGCGACCGGGTGATCGCCATCAGCCACTACGTTGCCGAACTGCTGATAACGCGCCACGCCGTCGACCCTGCGCGCATACGCGTCATCCCGCGTGGAGTTGACCCAGCGCTGTTCGATCCCGCGGCCGTGTCCGGTCCGCGCATCGCTCGGCTCGCAGAGGCTTGGCGTTTGCCGGAAGGCGTGCCGGTCGTGATGCTGCCCGCGCGTCTCACCCGTTGGAAAGGCGCCGCGGTGCTGATCGACGCCATGGCGCGGCTGGTCCGCGCCGACGCGTGCTGCGTGCTGGTCGGCGCGACGCAGGGCCGTGAGCGTTTTGCCCGAGAGCTAGAGGCGCAGGCGCGTGCCTTGGGCCTCGCGGACCGGCTGCGATTGGGCGGCCAGTGCGACGACATGCCGGCAGCGTTGATGCTGGCCGACGTGGTCGTCAGCGCCTCGCTCGACCCCGAGGGTTTTGGGCGCGCGGTCATCGAGGCGCAGGCGATGGGCCGCCCGGTCATCGCGACCGACCACGGCGGAGCCGCGGAAACGGTGGAGCACCTCGTGACGGGCTGGCGTGTGCCGCCGGGCGATGTGGACGCGCTGGCGGCGACGCTGGACCATGCATTGAACATGCAGGGCGCAGATCGCGATGCGCTGGGCGAGCGTGCCCGCGCCAGCGTCTGCGCCCACTACACGACGGCGGCGATGCAGGCCGCGACCCTTGAGGTTTATCGGGACCTGCTGGCCTGACGCGTCCATTCCGGGGGTTGCGGCGGCGCTGGCCTGAGGCCATACGAACCATTCCGTTTTATTGACGAGGAATACTGCTATGCCAGCCATCACGTTGCCCGACGGCTCGGTTCGCCGCTTCGACGCAGCAGTGACCGGCACCGAGGTTGCGGCCGCCATCGGTCCCGGCCTGGCCCGCGCGGCGCTGGCCATGCGGGTGGACGGCGCATTGTCCGACCTGTCCCGCACGATCGAGCATGATGCCGCGGTGGTCTTCGTGACCCGGCGCGATCCGGAGGCGCTCGAACTGATCCGCCACGACGCGGCGCATGTGCTGGCGGAGGCGGTGCAGGATCTGTATCCCGGCACCCAAGTTACTATCGGCCCCAGCATCGAGAGCGGTTTCTACTATGACTTCGCCCGCAACGAGCCGTTCACGCCGGATGACTTCGGTAAGATCGAGGGCCGCATGCGGGAGATCGTGGCCCGCAATGCCCCATTCGAGCGGCAGGTCTGGGACCGTGAGGAGGCTATCCGGTTCTTCGAGGCCCGCGGTGAGGCCTACAAGGCCGAGCTGATCCGCGACCTGCCGGAAACCGAGACCATCACGCTGTACAAACAGGGCGACTGGATCGACCTGTGCCGCGGCCCGCATATGCGCGGCACGGGGGACGTCGGCACGGCATTCAAGCTGATGAAGGTCGCGGGCGCTTATTGGCGTGGCGACCACCGCAACGCCATGCTCAGCCGCATCTACGGCACCGCCTGGCGCGACCAGAAAGAGCTCGATGCTTACCTGCACCAGCTCGAGGAGGCCGAGCGCCGCGACCACCGCCGTATCGGCCGTGAGATGGACCTGTTCCATATCCAGGAGGAGGCTACGGGCAGCGTCTTCTGGCATCCCAAGGGCTGGACGCTGTATCGCACGGCGGAGCGCTACCTCCGCCGACGGCTGGAAGCGTCGGGCTACCAGGAGGTGCGGACGCCGCAGCTTGTCGACCGCAAGCTGTGGGAAGCGAGCGGGCATTGGGACAACTACAAGGAGCATATGTTCATCGCCCGCGTGGAGGACGAGGACACGACCCTCGCGCTGAAGCCGATGAACTGCCCGTGCCACGTGCTGATTTTCCGCCATGCGCTGCGCAGCTACCGTGAGCTGCCGCTGCGTATGGCCGAGTTCGGTATGTGCCACCGCTACGAGCCGTCGGGCGCGCTGCACGGGATCATGCGGGTGCGGGCGTTCACCCAGGACGACGCGCACATCTTCTGCACCGAGGCGCAGATCGCCGACGAGACGGTCGCCTTCGTCGCGCTGCTGTCGTCGGTTTATCGCGATTTCGGTTTCGCCTCCTTCCGCGTGAAGTTTAGCGACCGCCCGCTTCCTCGCGCCGGGTCGGACGAGACTTGGGATCGGGCTGAGGGCGCGTTGAAGGATGCGTGCGCGACGGCCGGGGTCGAATACGAGCTCAGCCCGGGAGAGGGCGCGTTCTATGGCCCCAAGCTGGAGTTCGTGCTGCGGGACGCCATCGGCCGCGACTGGCAATGCGGCACGCTGCAGGTGGACTTCGTGCTGCCGGAGCGGCTGGACGCCGAGTATGTGGCCGAGGATGGCACAAGGCAGCGCCCGGTCATGCTGCACCGCGCGATCCTGGGCAGCTTCGAGCGGTTCCTCGGCATCCTGATCGAGCAGTATGCCGGGCGGTTCCCGCTTTGGCTGGCCCCGGTGCAGGTCGTGGTGGCGAGCATCGTGTCCGACGCGGCCGACTATGCGGCCGACGTGGCGCTGGCGTTGCGCATGCGCGGGCTCGAGGTGCGGACCGACGTGCGGAACGAGAAGATCAACGCCAAGGTGCGCGAGCACAGCCTGGCGCACGTGCCGGTCATCGTCGTCGTCGGCCGGCGCGAGGCGGAGCAGCGGACCGTGGCGCTGCGCCGGCTGGGCGGCGAGGCGCAGGAGGTTTTGGACCTCGATAACGCCGTTGCCCGGCTTGCAGCCGAGGCCATGGCTCCCGATCTCATCAGAGCCGATTTAGCACGAGGGCGTGTGCCATACTGATTATCTTGATCGGCGCCCGGCACTGGTTCAAGACTAAGCGTTGCGACCAAACCGCTACAGGCCAAACTACTACAGGAGAGTACAATAGCCCGAGGACCCATGACTGCCGCAGCCCCGTCCCGCGACGGACCCCGCGTGAATGAAGATATTCGCGTCCCCCAGGTTCGCCTGATCGACGAGGAGGGCGAGATGCAGGGCGTGATGACCACCCGCGACGCTGTCCTGCGCGCCTATGCGGTCGGCCTCGACCTGCTTGAGATCAGCCCGAACGCCGATCCACCGGTCGTCAAGATCCTGGACTACGGCAAGTTCAAGTACGAGCAGCAGAAGAAGAAGAACGAGGCCAAAAAGAAGCAGAAGGTCATCGAGATCAAAGAGATCAAGGTGCGCCCGAACATCGATGAGAACGACTACCAAGTAAAGATGCGCGCGATGAAGTCGTTCATTGACGAGGGCGACAAGGTCAAGGTGACGCTCCGCTTTCGCGGCCGCGAGATGGCGCACCAAGACATTGGTATCAAGGTGCTTGAGCGCATCCGCAACGAGCTGGAAACCGCGACGAAGGTCGAGCAGATGCCGCGTATGGAAAACCGGCAGATGATTATGGTGCTATCGCCGCGCTGAGCTTAAGCCCTCACCCCGACCCTTTCCCGAAGGAAAAGGGCTTCAGAAGGCTGAATTTCTTCCAAATGCGATAATCCTTCTCCGGGAAAGGGTTGCTCAAGCACCGACGTTCCTTCCAAGTTGACATCAGGGACGGGAACGGCCTAAGAGGGCCGCTTGAATATGACGTCGCTCCGCGAAGGCTCGCGCAGCGGCGCCTTTTCGTTTGGGGTGACGTGATGTTCGACACGCTGTCGGGCAAGCTTTCCGGAGTCTTCGACCGCCTGCGCAGCCGCGGCGCGCTGAGCGAAGCCGACATCGCCGACGCGCTGCGCGAGGTGCGCCTGGCAATGCTGGAGGCCGACGTGGCGCTGCCCGTCGTGCGCGATTTCATCAACACCGTCCGTGAGCGCAGCCTGGGCACCGAGGTGCTGGAGAGCGTCAGCCCCGGCCAGCTCGTCATCAAGATCGTCAACGACGTGCTGATCGAGGCGCTGGGCGGCGCCGGCGCGGTGCCGCTCAACCTGAGCGCTGCGGCACCGGTGCCGATCCTGATGGTGGGCCTGCAAGGCTCCGGCAAGACCACGACTTCCGGCAAGATCGCGCTGCGGCTGCTGAAGCGCGATCGCAAGCGGGTACTGCTCGCCAGCCTCGACACCCAGCGCCCGGCGGCGCAGCTGCAGCTGCAGCAGCTGGCGCAGCAGGCCGGCGTCGCGTCCCTGCCGATCGTCGCGGGCCAGACTCCGGTTGAGATCGCCCGCCGCGCCATGGACACTGGGCGGCGCGAGGTGTTCGACGTCGTGATCCTGGACACCGCCGGGCGGCTGTCGATCGACCAGGCGCTGATGGACGAGGTCCGCGCCATCCGTGAGGCGACCAGCCCGGCCGAGACCCTGCTGGTCGTGGACGCCATGACCGGCCAGGACGCGGTCAACACCGCACGGGCCTTCAACGACGCTGTCGGCGTGACCGGCATCGTCATGACCCGGATGGACGGCGACGCCCGTGGCGGCGCCGCGCTGTCGATGCGGCAGATTACCGGCGCACCGATTAAGCTCACCGGTTCCGGCGAGAAGCTGGACGCGCTGGAGGAGTTTCATCCCGAGCGGGTCGCTGGCCGCATCCTCGGCATGGGCGACATCGTCGGCCTGGTCGAGCGCGCCGGCGAGACGCTGGACCAGGACGAGGCGGAGAAGCTTGCCCGCAAGATGGCGCGCGGCACCTTCGACCTTGATGACTACGCGAAGCAGCTCAAGCAGATCGCCAAGATGGGCAGCTTGTCCGGCATCCTCGGCATGCTGCCCGGCATCGGCAAGATGAAGGCGCAGATCGAGGACGCCAACCTCGACCAGGGCATCCTGAAGCGGCAGGCGGCGATCATCTCGTCGATGACGATGAAGGAGCGGCGTGCGCCCGACGTGATCAAGGCGAGCCGGAAGAAGCGCATTGCCGCCGGATCGGGCACGAGCGTGCAGGAAGTGAACCGCTTGCTGAAGCAGTTCGACGACATGTCGACGATGATGAAGCGCATGACGAAGCTGGGCCAGAAGGGGCTGATGCGGCAGGGCATGGGCGCGCTGATGCCCAAGCAGCAGCAGAAACAAAGCCGCCGTCCTTATTAACTACTTACAAAGGATTGTTTAATGGGTCTCAAGATTCGACTTTCGCGTGCCGGCGCCAAGAAGCGGCCGTACTACCACATCGTCATCGCCGACAGCCGCAGCCCGCGCGACGGCCGTTTTCTGGAGAAGGTTGGCAGCTACAACCCGATGCTGCCGGCAGCGCATGAGGACCGCGTGCGCCTGCAGGGCGAGCGTATCCAGCACTGGGTCGGCCAGGGCGCCCTACCGACTGAGCGTGTCGCGAAGTTCCTGGGCCACGCCGGACTGGCGCCGATGCCCACCTATCGCGAGCAGCCCATCCAGTCCGCGCCGAAGAAGAAGGCGCAGGACCGCGCGGCGAAGGCCGCCGGCTAGTTTGCCAACGGATATGATTAGCCGCCGCATTCTGATGGGGGTAGTGGGCCGGCCGCACGGCGTGCGAGGGCTGTTGCATGTGCACAGCTACACCGCCTCGCCAGCCGACCTCGCGGGCTATGGACCGTTGCTGGACGACAGCGGGCGAGCCTGGACGCTGGCCTGGCGCGGGGAGGGTGTGGCGGCGCTGTCGGACGCAGACGGCAACCCGGTCGCGGACCGCAGCGCTGCGGAGCGGCTGACCAATACCCGGCTCTATGTCGAGCGCGATCGCCTGCCGCCGCCGGATCCCGACGAGTTTTACTTGGCAGACCTTGTCGGCATGGCGGCGCTGGATGCTGCGGGCCAAGCCGTCGGGCGGGTGACCATCGTGCACGACTATGGCGCGGGGACCAGCCTGGAGATCGATCGCGACGGCGTGGCGCCGTTGCTGGTGCCGTTCACTCGGGACTGCGTACCGAGTATCGACCCGGCCGCCGGCACGCTGGTTGTGACGCCGCCAAAGGAGATACTGGTGCTGGACGAGGCGCGGGCGGCGGAATGAGTTGGCATGCCACCGTCCTGACGCTGTTCCCGCCGATGTTCCCCGGGCCGCTGGGGCAATCGCTGGCGGGCCGTGCTCTCTCGGCCGGGCTGTGGCGCCTAGAAATCCAGGACATTCGCGACGCGGCGGCCGACCGGCATCGCACGGTGGACGACACGCCATTTGGTGGCGGCGCCGGCATGGTGATGCGGCCCGACGTGCTGGACGCCGCGATCGGCCCGGACGATGGCCGTCCGCTGCTTTATCTGAGCCCACGCGGTCCGCAACTGACCCAAAAGCGCGTTCGCGATCTCGCAGCCGGTCCAGGCGTCCGCTTGGTGTGCGGGCGCTATGAGGGCGTGGACCAGCGCGTGCTGGACGCTCGCGGCATTGAGGAGGTCAGCGTCGGCGACTACGTGCTCTCCGGCGGTGAACTGCCGGCGCTCGTGCTGCTGGATGCCTGCGTCCGCCTGCTGCCCGGCGTCATGGGCGCCGAAGCCAGCGCCGAGGACGAGAGTTTCAGCGCCGGGCTGCTGGAATACCCGCACTACACCCGCCCGGCCGAGTGGCGCGGGCGCGCGGTGCCCGGGGTGCTGCTGTCCGGCCACCACGCCGCCATCGCCGCCTGGCGCCGGGAGCAAGCCGAGCAGATCACCCGCGCGCGCAGGCCGGATCTGTGGCGCCTTTGCGTCGAACACGCGAGTAGGCCCGACGTCGAACCGAAAGGTTCGCCGGGCATGGACAGCGCGCCCGCCGCGCCGTAACAGTCTATTCCTGAAAGGATTTTTTCCGTGAACATCATCCAGCAGTTCGAGGCGGAGCAGATCGCCAGGCTCACCGCCCTGCGTCCCGTCCCGGTGTTCCAGCCCGGCGACACCCTCAAGGTCATGGTGAAGGTCGTCGAGGGCGAGCGCAGCCGTGTGCAGGCCTATGAGGGCGTCTGCATCGCGCGGTCGAACAAGGGCTTGAACAGCAACTTCACCGTGCGCAAAATCAGCTATGGCGAGGGCGTCGAGCGCGTGTTCCCGCTGTATGCGCCGACGATCGCCGAGATCCAGGTGGTTCGCCGCGGCGACGTGCGCCGGGCCAAGCTGTATTACCTGCGCGGCCGCAGCGGCAAGTCCGCCCGCATCGCCGAGCGCGCCCGCGACGTCGTGGCGCCCAACGCCCCTGCGACGCCCGCTCCTGCGGTCGAAGCCGCTGAGTAGATAGACTTAGGAGAGCCGAATGGCCGAGAACGCCCGGACCCTGTTCGACAAAGTGTGGGACAGCCACGTTGTTGAACGCCTCGAGGATGGCACCTGCCTGCTCTACATCGATCGGCACCTCGTGCACGAGGTCACCAGTCCGCAGGCGTTCGAGGGTCTTCGGCTGTCCGGCCGCACGGTGCGCCGCCCTGATGCGACAATCGCGGTCGTGGACCACAACATCCAGACCAGCGACCGCAGCGTGGGGATCGCCGAGCCAGAAAGCCGGGTCCAGGTGGAAACGCTTGAGGCCAACGTCGCGGCGTTCGGCGTGCCCTACTTCCCAGTGCGGGACGCGCGCCAGGGCATCGTGCACATTATCGGTCCGGAGCAGGGCATCAGCCTGCCCGGTATGACGATCGTCTGCGGCGATAGCCACACCAGCACCCACGGCGCAATGGGCGCCCTGGCGTTCGGCATCGGCACGTCTGAGGTCGAGCACGTGCTGGCCACCCAGACCCTGCTGCAGAGGCCGGCGAAGAACATGCTGGTCCAGGTTGACGGGAAGCTGGCGCTGGGGATCACGGCGAAGGACCTCGTGCTCGCGGTAATCGGCCGCATCGGCACGGCCGGCGGCACCGGGCACGTGATCGAATATGCCGGCGAGGCCGTGCGCGGGCTCGACATGGCGGGCCGCCTGACGGTGTGCAACATGAGCATCGAGGCTGGCGCCCGCGCAGGTATGATCGCGCCGGACGACACGACGTTCGCCTACATCAAGGACCGTCCCTATGCGCCGAAGGGCGAAGCGTTCGACCGCGCCGTCGAGTACTGGCGCACCCTGCCGTCCGACCCCGGCGCGCATTACGACCGCGTGGTGACGCTGCACGCCTCCGAGATCGCGCCCATGGTCACCTGGGGCACCAGCCCGGAGACGGTGCTGCCGATCACCGGCAGCGTGCCCGACCCGGCCGCGGTCGAGGACGAGGCCGCCCGCGTGCAGATGCGGCGCATGCTGGACTACATGGCGCTGACGCCCGGTCAGAAGCTTGCCGATATTCCCGTGGACGTTGTGTTCATCGGCAGCTGCACGAACGGCCGCATCGAGGATATCCGCGCCGCTGCAGCCGTCGTCCTTGGCAAACGCGTCGCCCCTGGCGTGCGCGCCATGGTGGTGCCCGGCAGCGGCCTCGTGAAGCTGCAGGCCGAGGCGGAGGGCCTGGACCAGGTCATGCTCGACGCCGGGTTCGAGTGGCGGGAGGCCGGGTGCAGCATGTGCCTGGGCATGAACCCTGACAAGCTCAAGCCGGGCCAGCGCTGCGCAAGCACCAGCAATCGCAACTTCGAGGGCCGGCAGGGACCTGGCGGCCGTACACATCTGCTGTCGCCCGCCATGGCCGCCGCCGCCGCCGTCACCGGGCGGCTTACCGACGTGCGGGACCTCGCCTGATGGATGCGTTCACGACGCTGACGGCCGTGGCGGCACCGCTGCCGCTGGCCAACGTCGACACCGACAAGATCATCCCGGCCCGGTTCCTGAAGACCATCAAGCGCACCGGGCTGGGCGTGCATCTGTTCGACACCCTGCGCTACGACCCGGCCGGCGCGGAGCGGGTCGACTTCGTGCTGAACGCCGAGCCCTACCGCCATGCCGAGGTGCTGATCGCGCACGAGAACTTCGGCTGCGGCTCTTCGCGGGAGCACGCGCCCTGGGCGCTGCTGGATTTCGGCATACGCTGCGTGATCGCGCCGAGCTTCGCCGATATCTTCCACACCAACTGCTTCAAGAACGGCATCCTGCCGATCGTCCTGCCGCGGGAGCTGTGCGACCGATTGATGGAGGACGCGCAGATGGGCGGCAATGCGCGCCTGACCATCGACCTCGCACGCCAAGTGGTGGTGCGGCCGAATGGGGAGGAGATCCCGTTCGCGGTCGACGCATTGCGCAAGCATCTGCTGCTGAACGGGCTGGACGATATCGGCCAGACAATGCAGCGCGGGCCGGCGATCGACGCCTATGAGGCGCGGCTCCGTGCGGAGGCGCCCTGGATGCCCGGCATCACGACGGCATAGGACAAGAAGGGACGTAGCACCGACATGGCCGCGAATAAGAAGCTGCTCGTGCTGCCGGGCGACGGTATCGGTCCCGAGGTGATGCGCGAGGTCCGCCGGGTGATCGACTGGATGGACCGCCGACGCAGCGTGACGTTCGACATCTCCGAGGACGTCGTGGGCGGCGCGGCGATCGACCAGCGTGGCACGCCGATCACCGAGGAGACGGTCGCCAAGGCACGCGCAGCGGATGCAGTGCTGTTCGGGTCCGTCGGCGGCCCGCGCTGGGACAAGCTCGGCTTCGACATGCGGCCCGAGATCGCGATATTGACGCTGCGGCGCGAGCTCGGCCTGTTCGCCAACCTGCGCCCGGCCATCGTGCTGGACCCGCTGGTGGACGCCAGCACGCTCAAGCCCGAAGTGATCCGCGGCCTCGACCTGATGATCGTGCGGGAGAGCACCGGCGGCCTGTATTTCGGCGAGCCGCGCGGCATCGAGACCCTGCCCGACGGCCAGCAGCGCGGCACCAATACCGAGGTTTATACGACGCACGAGATCGAGCGGGTCGCGCGCGTGGCGTTCGAGCTGGCACGCAAGCGACAGAACCGCCTGTGCAGCGTCGAGAAGGCCAACGTCATGGAGAGCGGCCTGCTGTGGCGCCAGGTCGTCGCGGCGCTGCATGAGCGCGAGTTCGGCGATGTCGAGCTTTCGAATATGTATGCCGACAACTGCGCCATGCAGCTGGTGCGCAATCCCCGGCAGTTCGACGTCATCGTTACCTCGAACCTGTTCGGCGACCTGCTGTCCGACCTCGCTTCCATGCTCACGGGCAGCCTGGGGATGCTGCCCTCGGCGACGATCGGCTCACCCGACAGCTCCGGCCGGCGTCATGCGCTGTATGAGCCGATCCACGGCAGTGCGCCCGACATCGCCGGCAAGGGTATCGCCAACCCGATGGCGCAGATGCTGAGCTTCGCCATGCTGCTGCGCTACTCCTTCGACATGGAGGAGGACGCGGCGCTGATCGAGCGCGCCTGCACCAACGTATTGGCAAGCGGCATCCGGACGGCGGATGTGATGGCGCCGGGCACTGCGAAGGTCGGCACCTCGGTCATGGGTGAGAGCGTATTGCGCGAGCTGGAGAAGCTGTCGGCATAACGTGGTCACCCTGTTCATCGACGCGGATGCCTGCCCGGTGCGGGAGGAAGCGTTCCGCGTCGCGACCCGGCTCAACCTTCCGGTGCGCGTGGTCTCGAATGGGTCCCGTCCGATCCGCCCGCCGGGCTTGCCCAACGTCGAGATGATCACGGTTGGCGGGCAGCCCGATGAGGCTGACGACTGGATCGCCGAGCGCATCGGCCCTGCCGACGTGTGCGTCACCGCCGACATCCCGCTTGCGTCGCGCTGCTTGGCGCGCGGCGCACGGGCGCTATCTTATAACGGCCATGTTTGGACCACGGACAACATCGGCTCGGCGCTGGCGGGCCGTGAAGTTGCGCGGCACCTGCGAGAGATCGGCGCAGGCGGAGGCGGCCCGCCGCCGCTCACCAAGGCAGACCGCTCCCGCTTCCTATCGGCGCTGGACGCGCAGGTCCAGGCGGCGCTGCGGCAGCGAAGCTAGGGCGCGCCGCCGCGCTCCGGCTCGGAGTCGCTGCCATGGATCAGTTCGTCGCGCGTCATCGGCGTTTCCCGCCACTCCCCTTGATCTGCAACGCTGGAGCCGCCCGGGAACTCGCCGAGGTTGTCCTGGATGCTGGCCTCCTCCACGATCACCCCGGGCATCCGTTCATTCTGTGTCATCGGGTTGGGTAACTGGCCGGTGCCGGCGGCGTCCTCCATGCGGACCAGTTCGTCAGCGCGTTCGGTAAACTCGTCCATGCGGCCGTCCGGGCTGCCGGCTTCCTCCCATAGGTGACGGGCGCGGGCCTTGATGCGCTCGTCGCGCTCGGGGCTGCTTTCAAGCGGGTTGTCTGACATGACTGGTCCTATGCGGCTGTGCCGGGCATAGCGCGGCAGCGTGGCGCCGGGTTCCGTTGCGCACCTGCGCTATAGCAGGATCAGCCCGCGTCGCAGCCCCTTCGCTACCGCCTCGGCCCGGCTCGCGGCATCGAGCTTCGCGAACACGGCCTCCAGATAAAACTTCACGGTATGCGCGCTAATGCCGAGTCGCCGCGCGACGGCTTTGTTGGTTAGGCCCTCGCCGAGTGCGCGTAGAATTTCGAGCTCGCGCGGCGTCAGCAGCGGGCGCGGCGGTTCAGCCTCCGCAAAGCCCGGCGCAGCGGACCCTGGCAGGCTGACGCGCAGCCCAGCAGCCACAGCCCGAAGCGCCGCATCCAATTGGGTCGGGGTCAGTTCGGGCGGCAGCACGCTGGCCTCATCGTCCTCGCGCGCCGCAAGGCGCAGCACCGGCAGGTTCGAACTGGCCAGCGCACCGCCATCGGCCAGCATGACATCTGCTTCACGCACCGCCGCCAGCGTGTGCCCGGCCAGTGCAATGCGCGCCGCAAGGTCTGCCCGGCGGACCGGATTGCTCGCAGCCACCGCAACCCGCAGACCGAGCTGGGTAGCAACCGGCATCGGCAGCGTGACCAGCCGAGTCACGCTGCCGGCCTCGCGGCGACGGTCGCAACAAGGTCCGTGGGAACGCCACCCCGCAGCAAGCGAAGCGCCACGGCCTTTCCGACGCTGGTCGCGCCCAGTGCCCTGGCGACGGCGCGGGGATGCAGCGTTGGCATGCCGTCCACCGCTAGCAGGATATCGCCCGGCAGCACCCCCGCCTGCTCCGCGGCGCCCTGCGCCACGAGACTGATCACCATGAGCCCGGTTTCCATACCCGCCGACGCCTGCCATGCCGCGGGGATCGAGACGGGCTGCAGCCCCAGGCCGAGCCAGCCGCGGGCAACCTGGCCCTCATCCAACAGCGGTGCGAGCACCCGGCTGACTGTCGCCGCTGGAATGACCAGCACCCGCCGGCGCGGCCCGAGGGTCGACATGCCCAGCAGCCCGCCCGCCGCATCCAGCACCGGACCACCCTCCTCTTGGCCCGAAAGTCGGGCGTCAAGGCTGATGAGCCGGTCGATCCGCCCGCCGGCCATGCTCTCCCACGCCGGGCCGACGCGATGCACCACAGCGAGCCGGACCGTCGGGCTGCCGTCCGTTGCGGCGCCCATCAGCAGCGCGAGCGCGCCGGCTTGCGGCTCGGCCGGCTCGGGCAGGGCCGGCCCGTCGAGCTGCAGCCGCAGCGCCGCGACATTGGTGCCGGGATCGCGGCCGGCCAGCACCGCCTGGCCGCGGGAGCCATCGGGCATCACCACCGGAATATCCTGGTCGGCAGGCAGACCCTGCTCGCTGGTCACGAGCACGCCAGGTCGCCAAAGGGTCGCGGTGCGCTGGGCGCGCGAGCCGGGATAGATGGATGCCAGCCAGGGACCGGCAGCAGCCACGCGGTTCACCAAGGCATCGGAGAATGTCAGCAGCGGATCGAGCATCGGAGCGCCTCCCAATACCTCCAATATCGTCGTCCCATGACCGCCGCGCTATCGGATGGATGGGGAGGATGCCGCCCGACCCAGTCTTGTGTGCCGCAAGGCCGGGCTGCATATGTGGGCGGCCGTTCACGGAGACCCCCACGTATGCGACCCTATTGCCTCGCCTTCGCTGCTGGCCTGTTGATGACGCCTGTTTTTACGGCGTCCAAAGCGCTCGCCGCCAACGACGATCCCACCCGCATCGGCGACGTCAGCACCACATTCCGGGTTATCGGCCGCAATGACCGCATCGTCGTCGACCGCTATGACGACCCTAAAGTGGACGGCGTAAGTTGCTATTTGTCCCGCGCCGAGACCGGCGGGATAAAGGGTACAGTGGGCCTTGCTACCGACCCAAGCCGGTTCAGCATCGCTTGCCGGGCAACGGGTGCCGTGACCCTTCCCGAACGGCTGCCGGCAAATGAGGTGGTGTTCGGCGCCTCAGCCAACTGGCTGTTCAAGGAAATCCGCGTTACCCGGATGTGGGACAGCCAGAAGCGCACGCTGGTCTATCTCGTCTGGTCGACCCAGGCGCTGAGCACCGGGGGCAGCCCGTATAACAGCGTCAGCGTTGTGTCGCTCGGAGCGCCTGCGTCCTAAAAACCGTTAGCTTCCGAAGCCCGCGGGATACGCGGCTGGCGTCGAAAGGGCCGAGCGGTCCGGGTTTTCCGCTCGCCGCGCGGCGTCATCTGAAAGCCGGATCAGACCGGACCCGCACACCATCATTCCGAGCCACAAAGCCAGGCACAACGCCACCGGGTCAAGCGGCTGATACTCCGCTTCCTGTTCGATCGGCCTTGCCTTGCGTTTTTCACGAGAAAACAGCTGCATCGCCGGGCTCCATTCAATATTCTGGACCCCGAGAACGGCTTCGAGCCGTCCTGGCTGCAGACTGCACGGGAATTTGTGCATTGCAGCAATCAGCCAATCAGCCACTGTGCGAGCGGCGGCAGCAATATGGCGGTCGCGATGCCATTCAGTCCAATTGCGAGACCGCCGAACGCGCCGGCCGTCTCGTGCAGCAACAGCACACGCGCCGTTGCAATTCCATGCCCGGCGGTTCCGGCGGCGAGCCCGCGGGCACGCCAATCCGTTATGCGCAGCAACCGCCATAGCGGCGGCCCGACGACGATACTCGTGAGTCCGGTCAGCAGGACGAAGATCGCGGCCAATGAGGGATTGCCGCCGATCTGCTCGGCAACCCCCATGGCGATCGGCGTCGTGACCGATTTTGGCGCCAATGACAGCACAACCTGGCGCGACCCGCCCAAGGCGCGGGCGATCAGCATGACACTTACGGCGGAGGTTATCGTACCTGCCAACAGGGCGGGGATGATCGCCGGCGCACTGCGGCGGATTTGGCCCCATGCGGCATACATCGGCGCAGCGAGCGCGACCGTCGCTGGCCCCAACAGGAAATGCACATACTGCGCTCCTTGGAAATAGGCGGAGTACGGTGTTCGCGTAATCAGCAGCATCGCCGACAGCAGCACGATCGCGATCAGCATTGGGTTGGTCAGCGGCCGATCGCCCAGTGCCCGGCTGAGCACCAGCGCTGCCTGCCATGCGACGAGCGTCACGGTCAGGCCCAGCAGCGGCGTGGATTCGAGGTAGACCCAGATAGTGCCGAACGGCATCACTTGACCAGACGCTGCATCACCAACCCTGTCACTCCCAAGCCGAGTGCGGTCGAGACTAGGATCGCGACGCCGATCGCCAGCCAGTCCCGACCCAGCGCATCGAGCTGGGTGGTAATCCCGACCCCGGCCGGCACGAACAGCAGCGACAGATGCCGCAGCAATCCGTTCGTGGTCGACCGCATTTGCTCGTCCGGACCGCCCCGTGCCGCGAAGATGCCGAGCAGCAGCAGGCCCAGCACAGGTCCGGGTACCGACAATCCAGTGGCGCGGCCGAGGACCTCGCCGGCGAACTGGCACAGGATGAGGATGGTTAAGGCGCGCAGCACGCGGTCAGGGCGTCATTCTTGCTGAAGCGGCAGACGCAGCTTGAAGCCGGCCCCGGGACGCGCGCGGCGCTCCTGCTCGGCCTGGGCCGACGAGCCTGGCGAATACCCTTCGCCGCGGTATTGCTGGCCGCGCGTGAAAAGACTCGGCGCAAGTTCCGGGGAGTTGTTGGCGCGTGGACCCTGTGGAGCGTCGACGTCCCGGTTTGGCGTAGGCGCCGGGTCGTAGTTGGGCCCGGACTGCGTTTGAGCGCTGCGGGGTGGGGTCGGGGGCACTGGCAACAAGGGCGACCCCTGCGGCGTGGCCTGCAAATTCAAACCGCGGCGTTGCGCCCAGCCCTGTGGCGACAGCAGAGCGATCAGCGCCATGATCAGAATGACGCGTTTCACACCGATGCCTCGGTCGGCGTCTCAGGCGAAACGCCACGCCGGTCCGCCGGAGGATTGCCCGCAGGCGCACCTAACGGGCCATCACCGGCGGAGTGCCAGGCGTGCAATGACCAATGCACCGACGGAAATGCCAACTCGCTCCAAGGGATATCTGCCCAGTCGAACAGCCGTACATCGAGGCTTTCGATGCCGGGCTTGAAGTCGGCCGCGCCGTCGAAGCGTGCGCGGAAGATAACCTGGACCTGGCCGATACGGCTGATGCTGTAGATGGCAAGAACCCCGTCGAGCATGATACGGGCGCCGCTCTCCTCCAGCGCCTCCCGCCGGGCACCCTCCTCGACGGTCTCCTGCAGTTCGAGATAGCCGGCCGGAAGCGTCCAATATCCGCGTCGCGGCTCGATCGCCCTGCGGCACAGCAGGACCTTGCCCTCGTGCACGACGACGGAGCCGACCACGATCTTTGGATTTTCATAGGCGACATAGCCGCACTGATCGCAAACGGCACGCTCATGCGTGTCCCCATCCGGGATGCGGTTGGTAAAATGCGCCATTGCCCCAGGGTGTAGCCGGGCGCTTCCGGGATCAAGGCCCCCGCTGTAAGTTGAACGGCTAGACCGATAGGCTGAGCAGGGATCCCCGCGGCGTATGCCCCGAGGGCGCAGCGCCGGGCAGGTCCTGCTTGCCCAACGGCGAAGCTGGGGCTTGCGCGGCCAGATCCCGCTGGTCGCGCACCTGACGAACCGGGTTTGGCTGTTGCGCCGCACGTGCCGGAGCGACGGATGCGGCGCTGGAGAACGCCGAGAGCGAGTTGGTTGAGAGCATGTAGGCGAGTTTAAGCTGCATTGATGACGAACCGGTTAATGGCTCTGCGATGGCAGCGCGGCGACGCCCGGCAGTGTCTTGCCCTCTAACCACTCGAGGAACGCGCCCCCGGCCGTACTGACGTAGCTCAGCCGGTCCAGCACCCCGGCGTGCCGCAGCGCCGATACGGTATCCCCGCCGCCCGCGACACTGAGCAGCGCGCCTTGCGACGTCGCGTCCGCCACCGCCACGGCCAACGCGGTCGTCGCAGCGTCGAACGGCGGGGTCTCGAACGCGCCGAGCGGGCCGTTCCAGACCAGCGTGCGCATATCCGGCAGCCGGTCCCGCAGCGCCTGCACCGTGGCCGGGCCGACGTCGAGCATCATGGCATCGGTCGGAATGGCCTGCACCGCAACGGTCTCCGTCGGCGGATCGGCACGGAACTCGCGGGCGACGATGGCGTCCGTCGGCAGCACGATCTCGCAGCCGGCGCGATTGGCCTCCGCCATGATGTCCCGGGCCGTCGCGTGCATCTCGGCCTCCTGCAGGCTCTTGCCGACATCGATTCCCTGGGCCGCCAGGAACGTATTGGCCATGGCGCCGCCGATCACCAGCACGTCCACGCGGCCAGACAGATTGCCCAGCAGCTCCAGCTTGGTCGACACCTTCGAGCCGCCGACGATCGCGCATACCGGCCGGGTCGGGCTGCCCAGCGCCCCGTCGAGCGCATCCAGCTCCGCCTGCATCAAACGGCCGGCGTAGGACGGCAGCAGACGCGCAACCCCCTCCGTGCTGGCGTGCGCACGGTGCGCGGCGGAGAAGGCGTCATTGACGTATAGGTCGGCCAGCGACGCGAGCTCCCGCGCGAAGGCCGGGTCGTTCGCTTCCTCGCCGGCGTGGAACCGGGTGTTCTCCAGCACGAGCACGTCGCCGTCCGCCATCGCCTTGACCGCGGCCTGCGCCTCCACTCCAACGCAGTCCTGCGCGAACGCCACCGACCGTCCCAACGTGTCGCCCAACGCCTGCGCCATTGGGGCCAGCGACATCGCCGCTACCCGCTTGCCTTTCGGCCGGTCGAAATGGCTGCACACGATCACGCGCGCGCCGGCATCCGCCAGCTCCCGGATGGTGGGCGAAAGCCGCTCGATCCGTGTCAGGTCGCTGATCCGCCCGTCGCGGACGGGGACATTGAGGTCGGCGCGCAGCAGCACGCGCTGCCCGGCCACGCGGACCCCATCCAGCGTACGGACAGCCACGCTCACATGCTGCCGAACAAGATGGCCGTATCGACCATGCGGTTGCTGAAGCCCCACTCATTGTCATACCAGCCCATGACACGGGCGAGCTGCTGATCCACCACCGCGGTCTGCGTCGCGTCGAACGTGCAGGATGCCGCCTGGTGGTTGAAATCGACGCTGACGAGCTTCTCCGTGTTGTAGTCCAGGATGCCGCGCAGCGCCCCCGTCGAGGCCGCCCTCATCGCGTCGTTGATCTGCGCCACCGTGGCATGTTCCCGCAGGTTCACGTCAAGGCTGACCAAGGACACGTTCGGCACCGGCACGCGAATGGAGGTGCCGTCCAGCTTGCCCTTCAGCTCCGGCAGCACCAGGCCAAGAGCCTTCGCGGCGCCTGTGCTGGTCGGGATGCTGTTGATGGCGGCGGCACGCGCCCGATGCAGGTCCTTGTGCAGCGTATCGACCGTGTTCTGGTCGCCGGTGTAGGCGTGGATGGTCACCATGTAGCCGCGCAGGATGCCGAAGCTGTCGTGCAGCACCTTCGCCAATGGCGCCAAACAGTTGGTCGTGCACGAGGCGTTGCTGATGACGGTCATCTCCGGCGTGACGATGTCGTGGTTCACGCCGTAAACCACCGTCGCGTCCACCCCATCGGCCGGAGCGCTGATCAGCACCTTGCGCGCGCCGGCGCCGTGGATCAGCGCGCTCGCCGCCTCCTTGCTGGTGAACCGCCCGGTGCACTCCAGCGCCACGTCGACGCCCTGGTATGGCACCTTGGACGGGTCGCGCTCGGCCGAGACCTTGATGGGGCCGAACGTCCGGCCTTGGTAGTGGATGGTAATGGCGTCGCCCTCGACCTCAACCTCGCCAGGGAAGCGGCCATGAACGCTGTCGTAGCGGAACAGATGGGCGTTGGCCTCGACACTGCCCAAGTCGTTGATGGCGACCGGCACGATCTCGTCCCGCCCGCTTTCCACGATGGCGCGCAGCACGAGGCGCCCGATGCGCCCGAATCCGTTGATGGCGACCTTTACGGCCATAAGCGACAACTCCCTTTATGTGACTATAAGGCGTTTTTTCACGGCAATGGCGACGCACTCCGGCGTGATGCCGAAATGGCGGAACAGCGTGTCGGCCGGTGCGCTGGCGCCGAACCCGGTCATGCCGATGAACATTCCGTCAGCGCCCAGCCAGCGCTCCCAGCCGAAGCCGCAGGCGGCCTCGATGCCGAACCGCGGCACGCTGCCCAGCACGGCGGCGCGGTAGCTCTCGACCTGCTGCGCGAACAGCTCCCAGCACGGCAGCGACACGACGGCGACCGGGATGCCCCCTTCGGCCAGCATCCGCCGGGCCTCGACCGCGATGGACACCTCGGACCCGGTCGCGATCAGCGTCGCCTGCCGCGCGCCGTCGGCCTCGGCCAGCACATAGCCGCCACGCGCGCTGCAGTTCTCCGTGGCTTGGGTGCGCAACGCCGGCACGGCTTGGCGGGACAGCACCAGCAGGCTCGGCCCATCCGCCCGGCGTATTGCCAGCTCCCAGCACTCGGCCGTCTCGATCGCGTCGGCCGGGCGCATCACGTGCAGGCCGGGCATGGCGCGGAGCGAGGCGAGCTGCTCGATCGGCTGGTGCGTCGGCCCATCCTCGCCCAGGCCGATGCTGTCATGGGTTAGTACATGGATGACGCGCTGGCGCATCAGCGCCGCCAGGCGGATGGCCGGGCGCATATAGTCGCTGAATGCGAGGAACGTGCCTGCGTAGGGCAGCAGCCCGCCATGCAGCGCCAAGCCGTTCATGCACGCGGCCATGCCGTGTTCGCGAACGCCGTAATGGATGTATCGCCCGGCATAGTTGCCCGGCGCGACGCAAACCAGGCTGCGCACCTTGGTAAGATTCGAGTCCGTCAGGTCGGCCGACCCGCCGACCAGCTCCGGAATTGCTGCCGCCAGGGCTGCGAGCGCCCGCTGGCTCGCCTGCCGAGTGGCCAGCGCCGGGCGGGTGTCGGCGAGTTCGGCCTTCAGCGCAGCCATCGCTTCGTGCCAGGCCTCCGGCAGGCGGCCCGCCACCACGCGCTCGAACTCGGCGCGCAGCGGATGCTTCGCGAGCCGCTTCAGCCAGGCCCGGCGCCCGGCCGTTCCGCGGCCGCCAGCCGCCGTCCAGCGGTCGGCCAGGTCTGGCGGGACGGTGAACCGCGGGTGATGCCAGTCCAGCGCCTGCTTCGCCGCCTCGGACTCGGAATGGCCGAGTGGGCTGCCGTTGCAGGCGGCGGTGCCGGCCCTGTTCGGCGCGGCGAAGCCGATGATGGTGCGGCAGGCGATCAGCGTCGGCTTCTTCGACCGCAACGCCAACGACAGCGCCGCGAAGACCTGGGCGGGGTCATGGCCGTCCACCCGCTTCGTCGCCCAGCCGAGTGCGCTGAACCGCTTCAACTGGTCGTCCGACGACGACAGCGCCGCCGGGCCGTCGAGCGAAACGCTATTGTCGTCCCAAAGGACCGTCAGCTTCTCGAGCCGCAGATGCCCGGCTAGGCCCGCTGCCTCGTGGCTGATGCCCTCCATCAGGTCGCCGTCAGACGCGATGACCCAGGTGCGATGGTCCACCAGGCTCTTGCCGAACCGCGCCGCCATCATGCGTTCGGCGAGCGCCATGCCGACCGCGGTGGCGAGGCCCTGGCCGAGCGGGCCGGTGGTGGTCTCGATGCCTGGATGCTCGCCGTGCTCGGGATGACCGGCCGCCGGACTGTCGAGCTGCCGAAACCGCGCGAGGTCGTCGAGCCGCATCCCGGTATGCCCGGTAAGGTGCAGCAGCGCATAGAGCAGCATGGACCCGTGCCCGGCGGACAGCACGAAGCGGTCCCGGTCCGGCCAGCGCGGGTCGGCCGCGTCGAACCGCAGCAGGCGCGTCCAGAGCGCCGTGGCAACGTCCGCCATGCCCATGGGCATCCCTGGATGGCCGGATCCAGCTGCCTCGACCGCATCGATCGCCAGTGCCCGAATCGCGTCCGCCATCCGCCGCTCGACCGTGGCGGGCCGGCCGCGGATCGCGGCCCGGGCCCAAAGGGCCGGAGTGACCTGGCCGGTTAGGTCCGGTGCCAGTGTTTCTGCTGAACGCGTACCTTCCATCAATCCTCCGCTACCACGGCCCGGCGGCTGTGGGGCAGGCCGCTATACGGGCGGAGCAGCGTGCGGGCAAGTCCGGCGGGTCACCTATACCCGATCCAACGCCCGATTGGCCCGCGCGACGACCGCTTCGAACAGCACTTGGCAGCCCACCTCTGCCTCCTTGGGCTCGATGCTCTCCGCCTCATTATGGCTCAGCCCGTCTTTACAGGGCGTAAAGATCATCGCGGTCGGCACGTGCCGCGCCACATAGACCGCGTCGTGACCGGCGCCGGATACGATCTCGCGGGCGGAGAACCCCAGGCGGGCCGATGCCTGGCGGACCAGGTCGACGCAGGCCGGGTCGAACGGTTGGGCGGGGATATGGAACAGCTCCTGCAGATCGATCGTGACGCCGCAATCGCGCGCGATGAACCCGGCCTCACGCGGGAACTGCGCGACCAGGCGGCCGAGTTCGTCGCCGTCGGGATGACGGAACTCGACGCTGAACCGGACCTCGCCGGGCACGACGTTCCGGCTGTTGGGCAGCACCTGCAGCTGCCCGACCGTGCCGCGCCCGTCCTCGCCGCGCGCGCGCATCATGCGGTCCACAAGATCGATGACCCTCGCGGCGCAGACCAGCGCATCCCGCCTCGCGCTGGGCGGCGTCGTGCCGGCGTGGCTGTCCTGTCCGGTGGCGACCACGTCGTACCAGACCTGCGCCTGGCCACCCGTTACAATGCCGATCTGCTTGCCTTCGCGCTCCAGCACCGGACCCTGCTCGATATGCAGCTCGAAATACGCGTCGGCCGGGAAGGGGCGGGCCGGCTCGGCTCCGCGGTAGCCGATGCTGTCCAATGCCGCGCCGACGGTCGTGCCCTGGCTGTCCGCCAGTGCCTCCATCGCCGCCTGCTCATAGACTCCGGCCCAGACGCCGGAGCCCATCAGGCTATGGCCGAAGCGGCTGCCCTCCTCGTCGGTCCAGTTCACCAGCTCGACCGGCGCCTCCGTCGTGATGCCCAGGTCGTTCAGGCTGCGCATGACCTCCAGGCCGGCGAGCACGCCCAGCGCGCCGTCGAATTTGCCGCCGGAGGGCTGGCTGTCCAAATGGCTGCCGAACAGCACCGGCAGGCGGCCCGGGTCCTGGCCGGCGCGGCGCGCGAACATGTTGCCCATCGCGTCGACCCGCACGGCAAGGCCGGCCTGTTCGCACTCCGCCCGGAAGCGGTCGCGCCCGGCGCGGTCCACGTCGCTCAGCGCCAGCCGACGCACGCCGCCCTTCGCCGTCGCGCCGATCTCGGCCATCGCCATCAGGCTGTCCCATAGCCGCTTGCCGTCGATCTGCTGGTTCGTCGCGCTCATGCCCCGCCTGCCATTATTGTCGTCTTGACTGATAGCGCCCATCATGCGCCCCAAAGAACCACTCAACCAACCGCCCGCAAGCCCTGGAGACCCTATGGCGCAAGTCCTGCCGACCGCTCCCGCCATCCTGCGCAATACCGTCCTCGACCGCGAGGCCGTGTGGCAGGCGCGGGTGGACCTTGCCGCCTGCTTCCGCGCCGCCAGCCGCATGGGCCTGCACGAGGGCATCTGCAACCACCTATCCGCCATGGTCCCAGGGTCGGACGAGCTGTTCCTGGTAAACCCCTATGGCTGGGGTTTCAACGAGGTCACGGCGTCGCGCCTGCTGGTTTGCGACTTCAACGGCAACGTCGTCCAGGGCGTCGGCACGCCCGAGGCGACAGCGTTCTACATCCACGCGCGTATCCACCTGCGCCTGCCGCGCGCCAGGGCAGCGTTCCACACCCATATGCCAAATGCGACCGCGCTGGCGATGCTGGAAGGTGAGCCGCTGGATTTCGCCGGGCAGTCCGCGCTGAAGTTCCTGGGCCGCACGGTCGTCGACGACGACTATAACGGCCTGGCGCTGGACGAAGCCGAGGGCGACCGCATCGCGGCCAGCATGGGCGACGCCGACGTCGCATTCATGCGCAACCACGGCATCATGGTGCTGGGCCGCAGCATCGCCGAGGCCTGGGACGACCTTTATTACCTGGAGCGCGCGTGCGAGGCGCAGCGCTTGGCGCTGTCCACCGGTCGGCCGCTGAAGCCAGTGCCCGCCGCCGTCGCCACTGCCACCGCACAGCAGATGCGGCAGGCCGGGGACGAGCCGGCGCGCCTCCATCTCGAGAGCATCAAGCGCACGCTCGACCGCGAGGCCCCGGACTACCGGCATTGATCCGCCGCGCCCTCATCCTGCTGGCCCTACTGCCAGGCTGCACGCTGGTTGACCAGAACACGTTCAATCCAACCGCGCGAGCCGTGCCGGTTGTTCCAAAAGCACCCGTGGCCGCCGCAGCGCCGGCCGCGCCAGCGGGTCCGCCGCCGCTGCTCACGGTGCAGCCGGGCCAGCAGGGGCAGGACGCGGTGCGCCGGGCCGTCGCCGCCGCCCGCAGCCGAAAGGCCGACGTGGTCTTCGACGTGGTGGCCATGGTGCCGGCGGACGACCAGGCCGCCGCATCCAGCGCCGAGGCCGGCGCCGTCGCCCGCGCTATCACGGCCCAGGGTGTCGCGCCTGCCCGCGTGCACCTGTTCGCCCGGCCCGAAGCGGGACTCGCTGGGCGCGAGGTGCGCGTTTACGTCCGATAGCGTGCGTTCTCGTGGGATAGAGAGCCGTGACGAGACCCTTCATGCGGGAAACGGCTGATGGCGACGGTTTCCACAGCACAAGTAGGCCGACATGTCTGACACCCTCGACCGCATGCGCCGGAATCCGGCGGCAGATCGGACCATCAACGACATAGTAGCCGTCTGCGCCCGGCATGGCATACGCTGCACCCCGCCTTCAGGTGGGGATCGCACTACAAAGTCTCGCATCCCTCGCGGCGGGACATCCTGACCATTCCCCGCGCACGTCCGGTCAAGCCGGTGTATATCCGCAAGCTCGTAAGGTTCATCGAAGCCGTTGAAGGAGGCGCTGATGCCAGCGAAATCGACTAGCGATTTGCGCGACCACCCTGACTACTCAGTCCTGATCGAGCCTTTGGCTCCTGAGGATGGCGGCGGCTATTTGGCGACTGTTCCCGACCTGCCAGGCTGCATGTCCGATGGTGAGACACGCGAGATGGCTGCCCGCAACGTGGGCGAGGCGATCGACGCCTGGATCGAGGAGGCCTCTGCCCTCGGCCGCTCGATCCCTGCCCCCTCACGGCATTTGGTTTCAGCTCAAGACTGAATTCACCCTGCACTCTACACCCGGGAATAGGGCTGATAACCCCGCAAGCATGACCCACCCCCTGCTCCGCCTACTGCCCAAGCAGGACCGCCGCTTGAAGGCCGGCCATCCATGGGCGTTCAGCAACGAGATCGCGATGAGGCCGGAACATCGATCCTGGCCGGCCGGGGCGCCGGTGCGGATCGAGGGCGATGACGGCTGGCGCTACGGCACGTTCATGTTCAACCCGCATAGCCTGATCGCCGCACGGCTGCTCGACCGCGATCCGGACGCCGCGATCGACGCCAACTGGGTCCGGGCGCGCCTCGCGAGCGCGATGCAGCTTCGCGCCCGGGTCACTCCCGGCGCGCATCATCGCCTGGTTCACGCCGAGGCCGACCGCCTGCCCGGCCTGATCGCGGACCGCTTCGGCGATGTCGTCGTGCTGCAGGCCAACACCGCCGGCATGGACCGCCTGCTGCCGGAGATCACCTCGGCGCTGCTCGAGCTGCTGCCGCTCCGCGCCATTGTGGCCCGCAGCGACAGCACGGCGCGGCTGCAGGAGGGGTTGCCGCAGACGGTGGATCTGCTGCACGGGACCGATCCCACGGCGTTGGCCGAAGAGGGCGGCGTGCGCTTCCCAGTGGACCCGATGTCGGGCCAGAAGACCGGCTTCTTTTTCGACCAGCGGCCGAACCGCGATCGGATCGCGGCCCTCGCCCCCGGTGCGCGCGTGCTCGACGTGTTCTGCCATACCGGCGCCTTCGGCCTGCGGGCCGCAGCGGCCGGCGCCGAAGCCGTCGTCCTGGTGGACAGCAGCCAGCCCGCGCTGGACCATGCGCTTGGGGCCGCCGCCGCGAACGGCCTGAGCGACCGCGTTTCGGCCCGGCGCGGCGACGCGTTCGACGTCATGGCGACGCTGGCAGCCGCCAACGAGCGTTTCGATATCATCGTCTGCGACCCACCGGCATTCGCCAAGTCGCGCAAGGACCAGGACGCCGGCCTGCGCGCCTACCATCGCATGACCCGGCTCGCGGCACCGCTGGTCCGGCCCGGCGGTTTCCTGTTCGTCGCGTCGTGCAGCCATCACGCTCCGGCCGACCTGTTCACCGCCCAGGTCACCTCGGCGCTGTCCCGGGCAAAGCGCGAGGGGCGCATCGTCCATGCCGGTGCGGCCGGTCCCGATCACCCCGTCCATCCCAACTTGCCTGAGAGTGCCTACTTGAAGTCGCTGCTGATAAACCTTGTATGAAGACTGGAAACCGCCGGGACGTGCCTCAGTTTGGTGGTATAACCAAGCCGTAGCGACGCACCGGGCAACGATCGTCCCACTGCATGCTTCCCAGTCCTCTGCAATTGTAGGAATTGATCATGTCATCTGCGTCTCAATCGGCGCCACACTCCTTGACGCCTGACGCAGCGACATCTGCCGAAGCAGTGTCCGAAGTAAGGACCGCTCGGGTTCCGGGCCGGTCGCTGCTGCGCAAGGCGGCGACGTTCCAGGCTCCGGTCCTTTCCCACAGCGTTTGGCAGCTGGCGTCGACCGCCGCCGCTTATGCCGCGTTGCTGGCGCTCATGTATGTCGCCTACCATATCTCGGTCTGGCTCAGCCTCGCCTTGGTGTTGCCGACCGCTGGGATCGTGGTGCGGCTGTTCATCATCCAGCACGATTGCGGACACGGCGCGTTCTTCCGCTCGCGCCGCGCCAACCATGTCGTCGGCATGCTCTGCAGCCTGGCGACGCTGACGCCGTTCACCAACTGGCGCCGCCATCATGCGCAGCACCACGCGATGTGGAACAACCTCGATCAGCGCGACATGACGACGGACATCTACTCGACGTGCCTGACCGTTAAGGAGTACGAGGCCATGTCGCCGGGCCGGCGTTGGTTCGCCCGCACCATACGTCATCCGGTCATCGCGCACTTCATCATCCCGCCCGTGGTCTTCCTGGTGCTTTATCGGGTGCCGTTCGAGACCCCGCGGGCCTGGGTGCGCGAGCGGCAGGCCGTCTATCTGACCAATGTGGTCATCGCTGCCGGCGTGGCCGGAATGGTGCTGGTGCTCGGTGTCTGGCCCGTGCTGCTGATCCAAATTCCGGTCATCGCGGTCGCAGCAATCATCGGCGTCTGGCTGTTCAGCATCCAGCACCGATTCGAGGAGGCCCATTGGACCCGCGGCTCGGATTGGAGCGCGGTCACCGCCGCGATCCGTGGCAGCTCCTTCCTGAAGCTGCCCCCTGTCTTGCGCTGGTTCAGCGGCAACATCGGCTACCACCATGTGCATCACCTCGTGCCGCGGGTGCCGAATTATCGGCTGCGCGCCTGCCACGAGGCTTGCGAGGAGCTGTTTGGCACTGCGCGCGTGCTCACGCTGCGCGAGGCGCTGATGGCGCCGAGCTATGCGCTTTTCGATGAGGAACAGGGCCGCATGGTGCAGTTTCCTCGTCGTTCCTGATGCAATCCCAGCGTCGTATGCTGCGCTCCTCATCCATCAACATAACTTCCGGTTGAAAATCACCAAACTTTATTACCTAATGTCCACGTATTATCTCGCATGCACACGGATTTGTGATACCCTCCGGCTTAGTTAGGCACAGGAGATCACCGTGAACATGTCCGCACCGACCACAGAAGGCGCGCTGGTCGATCCTAAGGTTCTGCTTATCGAACCGGACGTCGCAACGGTTCGCTCGTTTGTCGCCGGCTTGGAGCAAGCGGGCATACAGGTCATTTGGGCCAGGGACGGGGAGTCCGGCCTCGCGCTTCGGGCGCGGCTGTTGCCGGACATCCTGCTTGTCGGCCTGTGCCTCGCGGACATGAACAGCGTCACGCTGGTCGGGCAGCTCGTCGAACCCCGGAACAGCGGCGTAGTCGTCCTCTCGGCCCTTGAGGATGAGGCGGCGCGAATCGCGTGTCTGGAACTCGGGGCAGACGACTACTTGGCGAAGCCGGCTTCGCCGCACGACATGGTTGCACGGGTTCGTTCCGTGCATCGCCGGGTCAATGTTTGCCGTGGCGGTTCTGCCCGGAGCAATGTCGAAGCCGCACTCTCCGTTGGGCCAATCCGGATTAACCTACAGCATCGCAGCGTTTATACGCCCGACGGCCGACGCCTGAACCTGACGTCGGCAGAATACACCGCGCTCGAGACCCTCGCACGGGCCAATGGCAGCCCGGTGTCGCGCGACCAGCTATCGGAGGCGGCGCTTCGCCGTCCGTGGCGGGCCGAGGATCGCAGCGTGGACCAGCTCGTGTTCAACCTGCGGCAGAAGCTTCCGGCCGACGAGGACGGCGGCCTGCTGATCCAGAGCATACGCGGCTCTGGCTACTGGATGCGCGCCCAACCGGGCGGCACAGCGGCGCCCAGAGTTCAGGTGGTCGGTTGAGGAGGCAAGCATCCGGCCTGCCCCGGAACTTCAACTGGCCAAGTCGGCCTAATCGGCACCATTCCTCTACAGCATACGCTGCAGGATGATCTTCTGCACGTCGGAGGTGCCCTCATAGATCTGGCAGACGCGGACGTCGCGATAGATGCGCTCCACCGGGTAGTCCGCCAGGTAGCCGTAGCCGCCCAGGGTCTGGATCGCGGCGGAGCAGATGCTCTCCGCCGCCTCGGATGCGAACAGCTTGGCCATCGCCGCCGCCTCGAGCGCCGGCTGCCCGGCGTCCTTTAGCCGGGCGGCGCGCAACGTCAGCTCCCGCGCTGCGGCGAGCTTGGTCTTGGCCTCCACAAGGCGGAACCCAACCGCCTGGTGCTCGATGATTGCCCGGCCGAACTGCTTCCGCTCCTTCGCGTAGCCGATCGCGTAGTCCAGCGCCGACCGCGCCATACCGACGCTCTGCGCCGCGATGCCGATCCGCCCGCTTTCCAGCGTGCTCAGCGCAATCTTGAGCCCCTGGCCCTCCTCGCCGATGCGCTGGTCGTCGCTCACCTGCATGTCGTCGAACGACAGCGCGCAGCTATCGGACGCCTTCTGCCCCAGCTTATGCTCCACCCGCGACACCGAGAAGCCCGGCGTGTCATTCGCCACGACGAAGGCGGAGATGCCCTTCTTCCCCGCCGCTGGATCGGTGACGGCGAACAGGATGGTGGTCTTGCCATACGACGCGTTCGAGATGAACTGCTTCGACCCGTTGATCACGTAGCCGCTGTTGGTGCGGACCGCCCGCGTACGGATGCCGGACGCGTCCGACCCGGCCGCCGGTTCCGTCAACGCGAAGCTGCCCACCGCCTCGCCGCTCGCCATCGGCCGCAGCCAGCGCTCCTTCTGCTCGGTGGTGCCGAACTTCTCCAGGATCTCGCAGGTCGGCGCGTTGTGCACGCTGACCAGAGTGGAGACCGAGCCATCGCCGGCCGCGATCTCCTCGACCACCTGGGCATAGGCCTCGTAGCCGATCTCGCTGCCGCCCCAGTCGGCGCTGTTGGTGGCGCCCAGGAAACCCATCTCGCCCAGCTCGCGGATGATCTCCGGCTCGATCCGGCACGCCTGCTCACGTGCGGCGGCGTGCGGGGCGAGGCGCTCCTGGGCGAACCGGCGGGCAGCCTCAACGATCAGGGCGCTGGGATCGGTGTGGTCGAGCATCGGGCGTTCCTTCCTCTTCGTTCCCGCGACCCTATCGCAAGGACTACTCGGCTGCTACGCCGACCACGGTTGGGACTGATGTGGGAGCGTCCAAACGATCCAGCAACGCCCGCCACCGTGGCCGGGCGGCGTCGAGGCTTGCTGCCTTCAGCGGGCCAAAACCGCGGATGTCCAGCGGCAGGGCCGCCAGCTCCACCGCGGCGGCCAGCGTATCCCCACGCAGGCCATCGAGCGCGCGGCGCAGATCGCGCTCGTAGTCGGCGGCCAACGTGCGCTCCATTCGGCGATCGGCCTGCCAGCCGAATGGGTCGAACACGGTCCCGCGCAGGGCCTTGCCATGGCGCAGCAAGCGGAACAGCGGCAGCGCGATTCGGCCGGGGATGCGCACCTTGCGGCGGCGTCCGGTCGCGGGGTCGGGACGGCTGATCAGCGGCGGCGCCATGTGGAACACCGGCGCGTCGCCATACGTCGTAGCGGCGTGCAGCCGAGCGACCTCGTATTCGTCTTTATAGGCGAGCACGCGGAAGAACCCGTCCGTCACAGCACGGGTCAGCGCACCCGCCACGCCCGCCAGCGCCGTCTCATGCGCCTGGGCCATATCGACGAGGGTACGGAACCGGGCCGCGAGCGCCGGGCCTTGATACTCCACCAACTCGGCCTCGCGCCGCGCGATTACCGCATCCAGCGTGTCCGGTGCCGGCGCGGTATCCGCCATGATGGCGTCGGCCAGCGCAGGCTGCGTCGCCAGGATGCGGCCCCACAGGAACGCCCGGCGGTTCAGCGCGACCGCCGTGCCGTTCAGCTCCATCGCCCGCATCAGCGCGCCGCTGCCGACCGGCAGCGATCCTTGCTGCCACGCAATGCCCAGCAACAGCGTGTTCATCGCCTGTGCGTTGCCGAACAGCCGCTCCGACAGCGCGCTGCCATGCAGGAATCGCGACCGCTCGACCGACGTTGCCCGCCCGATCGCCCGGCGGTGCAGGCCAGCGTCCACCCGCAGGTCGCGGTCCCGCATGAAGGCCGCCCCCGCCTGCAGGTCGAGGTTGCCGATCACCGCCGCCTGGGCCGAGCACCGCCCCAGCACGTCCGGCCCGGCGCCCACCGCCAAGTCTGCGGCGAGCAGCAGGTCCGCAGTCCCGCGTGGAATTCGCACGACGTCGAGGCCAGTGTCCGCGATCTGCACATGCGACACGACCGCGCCGTTCTTCTGCGCGAGCCCGGTGAAGTCGAGCGTGCTGACCTGTCGGCCTTCGAGGTGCGCCGCCATCGCCACCACGGCCCCGCAGGTCACGATCCCGCCCCCGCCAATGCCGGCGAACAGTCCGCGCCAGGGGGACGCGAGGTCCGGCAGCGTCGGCTCGGGCAGCTTAGCCGCCAGCTCCGCCTCGCGCGTGGCCCAAACGGCTGCGGGGTCACCGCCCTTTTCGGCCACCGGTGCGTCGGACTTCGCGGTCACGAAACTGGGGCAGAAGCCCTTGAGGCAAGACAGGTCGGTGTTGCAGCTTGTCGGGCTGATGCGGCGCTTGCGGCCGTAGTCGGTCTCGACCGGCTCGATCGCGATGCAGTTCGACTGCGCCGTGCAGTCGCCGCAGTTCTCGCAAACGCGCTCGTTGATCACCACGCGGGTCTCGGCGGCGGCGAGCTTGCCACGCTTGCGGCGGCGGCGCTTCTCGGTGGCGCATACCTGGTCGTAGATGATCGCGGTGACGCCGGGGTGCTCGCGCATCCGCCGCTGCGCCGCGTCCAGGTCGTCGCGCCCATGGCGCAGCGTGCCCGGCGGCAGCTCGGCGGCGGCGGGCAGCCGAGCCGGGTCGTCGGCCACCACGGCGATCAGTGCCACCCCCTCCGCCGCCAACTGCCGGGCGATGCCCAGGACCGTCGGACCGCCCTCCGCCGGCTGGCCGCCGGTCATAGCCACCGCATCGTTGAACAGGATCTTGTAGGTCATCGGCGCCCCAGCCGCGATGGCCTGCCTGATCGCCAGCAGGCCCGAGTGCTGGTAGGTGCCGTCCCCCATGTTGGCGAACATGTGCGGCGTGTCGGTGAAGGACGAGAGCCCGACCCAGGGCACGCCCTCGCCGCCCATCTGGCTGAACGTCTTGGTCCCGTCGGACGTGGTCAGCGCCATCGTATGGCAGCCGATCCCAGCCATGGCGAAGCTGCCGTCCGGCAGGCGCGTGCTGGTGCCGTGCGGGCAGCCGGCGCAGAAGGTCGGCGCGCGGGTGAGCAGGCCCGGAGCGCGAACTGGGGCGGCGATCACGGCTTGCTCGTTGACCTCCATCCCGCAGCCACGCAGAAAGCGGCCGAGCGCCGCCATCGTCAACTCCGGCGAAAGCTCCATCGTGCCCGGCAGCAGTGGTGCGCCCTGCCGGTCCAGCTTGCCCTCCACGGTCGGCCGGTCCGCAAGGTTGTAGAGCGCCGACCGGAGCTGCGACTCGACTTTTGCCCGCTTCTCCTCGACGACGAGGATGGCGCGCTTGCCTTGGGCGAACTCGCGCACCCCCTCGGTTTCCAGCGGCCAGGACAGCGCCACCTTATAGACCGCGATGTCCGGGTGGCCGTCCAAGCCCAGGCGGCGCAGCGCGTGCATCGCATCATGGTGCGCCTTGCCGACCGTCACGATGCCGATCGAGGCGTCGGCCCGGCCGTGCATCAGCCGGTCCAGCCGGTTTGCCCGCGCCCAGGCCTGCGCCGCCGGCAGCCGTTCATCCGTCATGCGCCGCTCAAGCTCGGCGCGCTCGGCGGGCCAGGGAAGCTGCGGGTCGAGGTTGAGCCCGTGTGGCGGTAGGGCGCGGTCCGGCGTGACGAACCCACGCACGCTTGGAATGGTCACGACCGCGGACTGCTCCGCCGTCTCCGCGATGGTCTTCAGCGCGACCCAAAGCCCGGCGTAGCGCGACATCGCTATACCAGCCAGGCCGTAATCCAGGATCTCGCCGACGTCGGCGGGCTGCAGCACGGGGATCTGCACGCTTTCAAAGATGCCGTCGGTCTGGTGCGGGAACACCGAGGAGTGCGCCGCGTGGTCGTCCCCCGACACCGCTAGCACCCCGCCCAGCCGCGATGTCCCGATCATGTTGGCGCAGCGGAGCGCGTCGGCGCTGCGGTCCACGCCGGGACCCTTGCCATACCACATGGCGAACACGCCATCGACGCGCTTGCCCGGGAAGGTGTCGATCTGCTGGGTGCCCCACAGCATCGTGGCGGCCAGGTCTTCGTTCAGGCCGGGCTGGAACCGCACGCCGTGCGCGACCAGCAGCTTCTCCCGCTTCCACAACTCCCGGTCCAAGCCCCCCAGCGGCGATCCGCGGTAGCCCGAGACCAGGCCTCCCGTCTTCAGTCCAGCCGCACGGTCCAGCCGCGCCTGCTCCAGCAGCACGCGCACCAACGCCTGCGTGCCCGTCATCAGCACCGGCTGGTCCAGCTCGACATAGCGGCTGTCCAGCGTCGTTGTGGCCGCAAAACCAATATCCATGGAAGCGCCCCTGTTCAGTCCAGAACCGTCGATGTGCCAGCATACTCCTGGAATGGGTAGCGAGTGCTGCCATAGTTGCGGTATTGTAGCTGCAGATTTGGCAGACTCTGCTAATGCTGCACTGCAATACAGCAGGATTGTTCACCGACATGCGTCTTGACCGGATCGACCTCGCCATCCTGGACCACCTGCAGCGGGATGGCCGCGCCACCAGCAACGAGCTCGCGGACACCGCCGGCCTGTCGCCGAGCCCCGCCCACCGCCGGCAGAAACTGCTGGAGGAGGGCGGCATCATCCACCGCTACGTGGCGATCCTGGACCAGGACCATGTGGGGCTGCCGGTCAACGTGTTCGTATCGGTCAAGCTTTCCGCCCAGACCGACGACCATTTGGCGGCGTTCGAGAAGGCCATCGCCGACCTGCCGGAGATCATGGAGTGCTACGTGATGTCGGGCGCCAGCGACTATCTGCTGCGGGTCGTCGCCCCCGACCTCGGCGCCTACGAGGAATTCCTGCGCACCCGGCTGACCCGCATACCCGGCATACGCGGCGTCGAAAGCGCCTTCGCGTTGAAGCGCGTGGTGTATCGCACCAACCTGCCGCTCCGGCGCAAGGCGCGGGCGTAGCGACGTGCTGGCGGAGTTCCTGCTGGCGTTCCCGGCGCTGTTCAGCATCGTGAACCCTATTGCCGGCGCCTTCATCTTCCGCGAGGCCACCGCCGACCGCACCCATGGGGAACGCCTGACCTTGGCCCGCCGCGTCGGCACATACTCGCTGCTGGTCATGCTCGTGGCGCTCTGGGCCGGGTCGTATGTGCTGGCGGTGTTCGGCATCAGCCTCGCCGCACTGCGGATCGCCGGCGGCATTGTGCTCGCGCTGTTCGCATGGGAGCTGCTGGGCGCCCCGGAAAAGCGGGAAGGCCGCAAGCAGGAGCAGGCGGCCAATGCCGGGGAGGGCGTGGTGGACGACGTGGCGTTCTTTCCGTTGACGCTGCCGTTCACCACGGGGCCGGGCACGCTTGCGGTCGCTGTGGCGCTCGGCGCCGGGCATCCTGTATCGGGACCTGCATGGGGGTTCCATGCCGGCACCAGCCTCGCGGCCGTCGCGATGGCCGGGGTAATCTGGCTGACCTACGCCTATGCCGACCGGCTGTCCGATTGGCTGGGCCGCACCGGCAGCAATACCGTGACCCGGCTTTCGGCGTTCATCCTGTTCTGCATCGGCGTGCAGATGCTGATCACCGGCGTCGTGGACGTGCTGGGCCCCCTGCTGGGAGCGCGGTAGCCGGGCAACTTTGCCGAGGAGCCGGCGTTCCCGCGCTAATGACTCAATATAGCTCCACTAGCGCCGCGCTGCTTCAGATGGCCCGGGCGGTGCAGGCTGCCGGCTATTCCTTCATAACTCTCACGCCAGCGACCCATGCGCGGGTGAACGCGCGGCCCGGCTCCGACCTTGCAGCGAATTTACGCGACGTCTTTGGATGGAGCCGCCGGTTCCGCTATGGCGTGGTCCGGCCAGATATCCTGGCGCTGATGCAGGCGGCCGGCGTATTGATCGAGTCCGAGGCCGGCCTGCGCAGCGCAGTTCGGATTTCCAGTCTCGATGGGTTGCTGTTTCTGCATTCCGCCTATCCCACGGTGGCTGCCGACGCGGTGTTCTTCGGCCCCGACACTTATCGGTTTGCTCGTGCAATCCTGGCGCATGTGAAAGCTGGCCGGCCGGTCCGCCGCGCCGTCGATATCGGCTGCGGCGCTGGGCCTGGGGCGATCCTGGTGGCCCGCGCGCATCCCGACGCCGAGGTCAATGCGGTGGATATCAACCAGGCGGCGCTGCGGCTGACGGAGGTGAACGCGGCGCTCGCGGGGGTGCGTGTGTCCGCGGTGGACAGCAATCTGCTGTCAGCGGTCCCTGGGACGTTTGATCTAATCGTCGCCAATCCGCCCTACCTCGTCGACCCCGGCGAGCGCGCCTATCGCCATGGCGGCGGACCGTTGGGCGCCGGGCTTTCACTCGCCATCCTGGACGCGGCGCTCGAGCGGTTGGCGCCGGGCGGCACGCTGTTGCTCTATACCGGTGCCGCCATCGTGAACGGGGCTGACCCCTTCAAGGAGGCCGCGGCGGTCCGACTTGGGGGGTCCGGAACGAATTGGACGTATGAGGAACTCGATCCGGACGTGTTCGGCGAAGAATTAGAGCGCGGCGCCTATACCAGTGCCGACCGCATCGCCGCCGTAGTGTTAACAGTCACTAGACGGGAATGAAACGCAATGCCTGACGGCAGCCTACACCCTACGCTTACATCAAATGAACATTGGCACCGGCACATGGCTGTGTTCAATGGCAAACGCTTCTCACCGGCCCTGCCAGGCCCTGATTGGCAGGCCGGGCTCGCCGAGGATGCGGCGTTGCTGGTCGAAGAAGGCGTTTGGCTCGAAGCCAGCCGTGCCGCCGTCGCCGAGCGTGCCGCACAGGCGCCGCGCGACCCCGATGGCTTCGTTGCCTGGTTCGAAGAGTTGGAGCACAGCGGACCCGGCCAGAACGATCCGTTGTTCCCCTGGCTCGCCGAAACGGCGACACGGGAGGAGATGCGCTGGTTCCTGACCCAGGAGGTTGCTGGAGAGGCCGGGTTCGAGGACCTGGCGGCGCTGACCCAGGTCCGTATGCCGCAGCGCCCTAAGCTCGAAGTCGCCCGGAATTACTGGGACGAGATGGGCCGTGGCAACCCAAAGGGCATGCACGGGCCAATGCTTGAGCTGCTGGCGCACCGGTTGGGCCTGGACCCCGGCATCGAAACCACGGTTTGGGAGAGCCTGGCGCTTGCCAATACCATGGCGGGCCTCGCGGCCAGCCGCCGCTATGCGTATCACTCGATGGGTGCGCTGGGGGTGATCGAGCAGACGGCGCCGGGCCGGGCTGCGCTGACGGCCAAGGGCCTGAAGCGCCTGGGCGTGCCAGCAAGCGACCGTCACTATTTCGACCTGCACTCGGTGCTGGACGTGAAGCACTCGGCCGCCTGGAACAGCGAGGCGCTGCACCCGTTGGTGGCGCAGAACCCGGATTTCGCTCCGGCGATCGCGGAAGGCGCGCTAATGCGGCTGGAGTGCGGCGCGGCATGCTTCCGGCGCTACCGGCAGGAGCTTGGGCTCGGCTAACCCACCCGCAGTCGCCGCTCCAGCATCGACCCGGCGAGCGACAGCAGCAGGCAGCACGCGAAGAAAAGCAGGGCGGCGAAGGTATAGCCTTCGTTCGCCAGGCCGAGCCAGGACTGGTCCTTGAGCGACTGATTGACGACGCCCATCAGGTCGAACAAGCCGACGATGGACACGAGCGTGGTGTCCTTGAACAGGTCCACGACGACATTGATGATCCCAGGCAATGCTACCCGCATTGCCTGGGGCAGGATGACGGTCACGTTGGCCTGCAGGGGATGCAGGCCCAATGCAGCGGCCGCCTCACGCTGCCCATGCGGCACGCCCTGCAGACCGCCGCGCATGATCTCGGCCATGTAGGCGGAGGTGAACAGGGTCAATACAACTAGCGCACGTACTAGGTTGTCGACCGTGACCCCGCCCGGCAACACCAATGGCAGCAGCACCAGCCCCATGAACAGCACACCGAGCAACGGCACGCCGCGCCAGAACTCGATCATCGCCGTGCATAGCCCGTGCACGAACGGCAGGCTGGACCGGCGTCCGAAAGCGAGAAGCGTGCCGAGCGGGATCGCGCCGGCTATTGCGACGAAAGACAGTACGGCGTTCAGCGTCAGCCCGCCCCAGTCTGCGGTCGGCACCGTGGGAAGTCCGGCCACTCCGCCCGCCAGGAGTATGCCTGCGGTAATCGGCATCACGCCGAGCAGCAGCACGAACCAAAACGTCCGGCGCCGGCGCGCAAATAGGCATCCGAGCAGGGCCGCCAGCATCAGGGCAGCGGCGAGGTCGACCCGCCATCGCTGGTCGATGGGATAGCCGCCATAGAAGAACAGGCCGAGCCGGGCCTTGATGAACGCCCAGCACGCGCCCCCCGGCGCACAGCCACGCCGATTGTCGGCCACCCAGGTCGCGCCGGCGACGCCCCAGCTCCATAGCGGCGGGAGCGCCCAGCCCAGCAGCGCCGCAATCGCGACGGTGAGTGCTGCGGTCCCAGGGGTGCCGAACAGCGCGCGCGGTTTCAACGGCTCTGCAATGCCAGCCGCCGGTCCCAGCGGCTCATCAGCGCCGATACCGTAAGGTTCACGGTCAGGAACACACCCAGCACGATGGTCATCACCTCGATCGCCCGGCCTGACTGGTTCAGCACGGTGCGGGCGAAGATTTGCAGGATTTCAGGATAGGCGATGGCCGCGCCGAGGGTCGTGGACTTGATGATGTTCAGGTAGTGGCTGGTCAGCGGCGGGATCAGCGTGCGGAGCGCCTGCGGCAGCACCACCAAGCGCATCGTGCGGGCGGCCGAGAGGCCGAGGCTCCGCGCCGCCTCCCGCTGGCCATGACCGACGGCGCCGATCGAAGCGCGGATGTTCTCCGAGATGAAGGCGGCGGTGTAGATGCCGATACCGGCCGACAGCGCGAGCAGCTCGGGCGGCAGCCGCCAGCCACCGGCGAAGTTGAAGCCGCGCAGCGCTGGCCATTCCCAGTCGGTAGTAACGATCGCCGCACCGACGGCGAGCGCGAGCGGCCCGAGTGCCGTTAGCACCAACGGTGGCCGGGGCAGGGCGCGCGGCAGCAGGACCGCCACGATTATTCCTGCTGTGAGCAGCCAACCGAAGCCGGGCGACAGCGGCGCCGGCAGGAACAGCCCGCGTACATTCAGGAACATCGCCCCGCCTATCGACACGCTGGCCCGAGGGTTCGGCAGCACCTGCAGCACCGCGATGTACCAGAACACGATCTGCAGCAGCTGTGGCGTATTGCGCACCAATTCGACCAGCGCCCGCGCCGTCCAGGACGCGAGCGGGTTCACCGACAGGCGCATGAGTGCGACAACGAGGCCGAGTGCCATCGCCAGCATAATGGCGAGGCCACTGGCCAGCAGCGTGTTGAGCCCGGACACCAGCAGCGCGCGGCCATAGGAGTCGGCGGTGGACCAAGCGGCAAGGCGGAACGGAATATCGAACCCAGCCGGGTTGAGCAGGAAGCCGAAATCGACGTCGATATTGCGCCGTGCCAGGTTACCCGCCGCGTTGTGCCCGGCCTATGCACAGGCGGCGATCACCGCCAGGACAGCCAACCCCTGCAGCAGCAGGGCCTTGATCGAGGGGCCGCGTGAGGGCGGGGGCGGCCGGACGCTCCCGCCGGTCACGGACGGCGGGCGCCCTAGCGGAATGGCAGCGCGTATTGCAGCCCGCCCTGGCTCCATAGCCTATTCTGCCCGCGGGCAAGGTCGAGCGCCTTAGGTCCGAAATACTCGTCGTAGAGCTCGCCGTAGTTACCGGCCGTCTTGATGGCCCGCAACGTCCAGTCGTTGTCGAGGCCGAGCAATGCGCCGAAGCCGCCCTCGGCGCCAAGCAGGCGCTTCACCGCCGGGTCGCTGGAGCTGGTACGCATCTCGTCGGCGTTGGCCTTGGTGACGCCCAGCTCTTCCGCGGTTTTCAGCGCGGCGTCGATCCAGAACAGGATGTTGCGCCAAGTCACGTCGCCGGAGCGGATGTGGATGCCAAGCGGCTCCTTGCTGATAACGCCCTCCAGCACGACCCAATCCGCGGGTGTTTTCAAAGTCGAGCGCACGGCGGCCAGGCTGCCGGTGTCGTCGGTGTAGCCGTCGCAGCGCCCGGCTTCCATCGCGGCCGTCGCCTCGTCCGACTTCTCGAACAGCAGGGTGCCGATCTTGGTGCCGTTGGCCCGGGCAAAGTCGGCGATGTTGAGCTCGAGCGTCGCGCCGGTCAGCGTGCAGATCGTCGCGCCATTCAGCTCGGTGATCTTGGAGACGCCGAGCTTCTTCGACACCAGGAAGCCCTGGCCGGCGTAGAAGTTGATGGCAACCTCGTCCAAGTGCAGTTGCGCGCTGCGGGTGAGGGTCATGGTGCTGTCGCGGACCAGCACGTCGATCTCGCCGGCCTGCAGGATCGTGAAGCGCGCGGGCGTGGTGGTCGGCACATAGCGCACCTTGGTTGCGTCGCCCAGCACGGCCGCGGCGATGGCGCGGCAATAGGCGACGTCGAACCCTTTCCATGCGCCGGAACTGTCCTGGAACGCAAAGCCCGGGATGCCGGTGTCAACACCGCAGGCGAGCATCCCGCGTTTCTTAATGGTGTCGACCGTTGGGCCCGGCACTGGGATTGCTGTCTGCGCACGGGCACCGGTCGCGAGCGCACCAGCTGCGAGCGTTGCGCCGGCCAGCAATGCCACGGCCAGGCCGTCTCGCATCCACTTGAACCGTGTCATGGTTTGCTCCCGATGGTGGGAAAGGATCATTCGAGGTCCGAGCCGCCCCGGTCAAGCCTTGCTTTCGGCGAACGCCAATGTTGCCGAGCCCGAGACTCTGCGGTTGCAGCACTTCTCGACCGGCTCACGTCGCAAAGCTCTGCACCAGGCTGCCGGACACCAGCCGCCAGCCGTCCACGAGCACGAAAAAGATTAGCTTGAAGGGCAACGACACCGCATTGGGCGGCAGCATCATCATGCCGAGGCTCATCAGCACGCTGCCAACCACCAAGTCGATGACCAGGAACGGCAAATAAAGCAGGAACCCCATTTCAAAGGCGCGGCGCATCTCACCGATCATGAATGCCGGCACCAGCGCGCGCCATTGCGCCTGATCCGGGCTGGGCGGAGCTGCGATCTGCCCCAAGTCAAGAAAAAGCTGCAGATCGGCGCCGCGGACATTTGCCGCCATGAAGGCATGGAACGGCTCCGCGGTCAGGCGCAGCCCCTCCATCTCCCCAACCTGGCCCTGCGTCATCGGCAGCAGGCCGCTCGTCCAGGCCTGGTCCATCGCCGGCTGCATGACGAAGTAGGTGAGAAACAGCGCCAGCCCGATCAGCACGGAGTTGGGTGGCGTGCCCTGCGCGCCAATCGCGCTCCGCAACAGCGACAGCACGATCACGATTCGGGTGAATGCTGTGCCCATCACTAGCAGGCTGGGCGCGAGCGACAGCACGGTAACCAGCGCGGTAATCTGCACGAGCCGTCCGGTGGCGCCCGCCTGGCCGGCAGCCCCTAGATCGATATTGACGGACTGCGCATGCGCCAGGCTTGGCCCCAGCAGCACGAGCGCCAGCAGCGCAATACAGGAAATCAGCCGCGGCAGGTGTCTCATGCGCCCGACTCCGCGCTTGGCTGTGCATCTGACAGCCAGGCCACGAACTGATCGGTCCCGCCGCCGGTCATCAACAGCAGCTCGCGCCCATCGCAGGCGATAAGATGCAGCCGGCGGGTGCGGTCCAGCGCCAAAGCCTCGCGCAGTATCAGTCGCCGGCCTACGGTCGGCCGGGCCAACCGCAGCATGCGTGCACCCCTTCCGGCCAGCACGATAATCCCGAGCACCGCGCCAAGCGCGGCCCCAGCCGTCAGGATGGCCTGGAGAAATGCTGACATGCTGCGGCCTTTTGCCGTTGGGGTTTCATCATGAGCGTTCGGCCCGGAGTGACAGGCTCAAGGCGTCGATTTCAGTCAGCAGCGCGACCAGCCCGGCGCGAGCCGCACGGCCATGTGCCGCCGCCAGGTCGAGCGCCTTTGCACAGAGCAGGCCCACGGTATGATCCAGCCCGGCCAGATCCACCCGACGCCCACCTCCGGCTAGGCCGGCCGCCATCTCCACCGTATGCCGAACTGTTTCGGACAATGCGGCAAACTCAGTTACGGCATCGTATGCATGGAGTGGCCATAATTGTAGGTGATGCACGGCAATCGAGTTCGTCATGCCCCGACAATAACGTCGAAAGGTTAACGATTCGTCGCGATCACGCCTACACCTCGCGTTAATCAATCATCCCTATTCTATCCTCAAGCGAATAGGGGAATGTGATGGACCCGACCGAACCTGGCTCTACCGATATTGGATTGTTTCGTCTTGCGGAACAAAGACTGGCGTGGGTGGGGCGGCGGCAGGAACTGCTGGCGCAAAATGTGGCCAACGCCAGTACGCCGGGTTATCAGCCGCGTGACTTGCCGCCTTTTGCCAAGGCTTTGGCCCATGCAAGGTTTGGGGCGTCGCTGGCACGCACCGATCCCATGCACCTCGCCGGGACCAGCAGCGCGCAATCCGCCCATTCCGTCCGCCCGCGGGAGCGTTCGCCAGACGGCAACGGCGTCTCCATGGAAGATCAGCTCACCAAGGTCGCCGATACGGCCGGCACTCAGGAGTTGGTGGCGAATATCTATACTCCGTCCACGTGAGAACCCGAAAACTTCGCATCCCCGGAACGCCGCTCATATAAGGATCGACTCGCCAGCCGATTTTCGGGTTCTCACGTGGACAGAGTATATCGTAAATACCACGGCATGTTCCGCACCGCGCTGGGCCGGGCAGGATAGCGCGCGTGGATATTACCAAGGCGCTCTCCATCTCGGCCCGCGGCATGGAGGTGCAGACCGCCCGCCTGCGCACCATCGCCGAGAACCTGGCCAACCAGGACACGACCGGGTCCACGCCCGGCGCCGATCCCTATCGGCGCAAGGTCATCACCTTTGAAAACCGCATGGACCGCGCCCTCGGTGTCAGCACAGTCCGCGTCAAGGAGATCGCACAGGACAAGGGCGAACTGCCGCTGCGCTTCGACCCGTCTCATCCCGCCGCCGACGCGAAGGGATACGTGCGGACGCCCAACGTCAACAGCTTCATCGAGGTCATGGACATGCGTGAGGCACAGCGCGGCTATAGCGCCAACCTGAACGTGATGGAGGTCACGCGTTCGATGCTGACCCGCACGATCGACCTGCTGAAATGACAATCCCGATCCTCACCGTCACCCCGTCCGGCGCCGCCAGCGCCTATGCGCGTGTGCAAGGCGGCGGACAGGGAGAGAGCGGGCCATCCGCGTCAGGGTTCGGCGACGCGCTGACCCGGGCGCTTGGCTCCGTTGTCGATGCAGGACATCAGGCGGATGCGCAATCGATGCAGGCGATCTCCGGCGGCGGCAATCTTACGGACGTGGTGACAGCCGTGTCCCGCGCCGAGCTCGCGCTGCAATCCGCAGTTGCCATCCGCGACCGGGTCGTCCAGGCCTACCAAGACGTCATGCGTATGCCGATCTAGCATGGGAAACGTAGAAGTCGCGGCGGCGCTGCGGGAAACGCTGTGGATCGTAGTAAAGCTTGGCGGACCGCTGCTGCTGGCCGCGTTGGCGGTCGGACTCGTGGTGTCGTTGGTGCAGGCGGTGACGCAGATCAACGAGGCGACCTTGGTCTTCCTGCCCAAACTGCTGGTTCTGTTCGGTGCGATGGCGCTGTTGGGGCCGTTCATGGCCGCCACCCTGACCGACTACACCCACGTGCTGATGGACCGGCTGGTGCTCGTGGGCGGCCAATGATCGGGCACCGGTAATGGATGATGCGGCCCTGCTGGCGGCGCTGCCCGGCTGGGCCTTCGCATTCGCGCTCGTGCTGTCCCGCACGGGCATGGCCGTCATGCTGATGCCGGGCTTAGGCGAGGCCGAGCCGCCGCCGATCGTTCGTGCAGGACTGGCGCTGGCGATCACCGTGCTGCTCGTGCCCGCTGTGGCGCCGTTGGTGCCCGCGGTGCCCGAGATCGGCTTCGGCGGCGCCGGGATGATCGCGGCGGAGTTGCTGGTCGGCGGTATGCTGGGCTGGCTGGCGCGGCTGCCGGCGATGGCGCTGAGCATGACGGGCGCGGTCGTGTCCTACATGCTCGGCCTGTCCAGCGTTGTGCAGCAGGACCCGGCCTTGGGCGGCCAGTCCGCTGCCATATCCCGCCTTCTTGGACTGGCGGCGCCAGTGCTGATTTTGTCAGCTGGCCTCTACGCGCTGCCACTGACGGCGTTGGCCGGGAGCTATCAGCTTGTGCCTCCGGGCTCGATGCTGCCGGCCGGACCGCTGGCGGAGAGCGTGACCAGCGCCGTCGTCGCCTGCTTTGGGCTGGCGATCCAATTATCGGCGCCGTTCCTTTTGGCTGGGCTTGTGTTCCAAGCAGCCCTTGGCCTGCTGGCACGCCTCGTGCCGCAGTTGCAGGTCTATACCGCGGCCATGCCAGGCCAAATCTTGGGCGGGCTGGTGCTGCTGGGCTTGCTGGCGCCGCGTATCCTCGGCGCTTGGACCGAAGCCGTGACGACCGGCTGGTCCAGCCTGCCCGGCCTGTAGTCTAGGGATCAGGCCATGGCAGATGGGACCGAAGGCGGCGACCGCACAAAACCGGCGACCGAACGCCGGCTGCAGCGCGCCCGTGAGGATGGCGAGGCGCCAATGTCACGGGAACTCTGCGTGCTGGCAGGCCTAGGGGCGGCAACGCTCGTTCTCGCAATGGCCGGCCCTGGGCTGGCCCGCAGCCTGTCGATGCGGCTTACCCGCATGCTGGGCGCGATGGACAGCACGCCCGATGCGGCGCTGCGGGACGCCGGTTGGACGTTACTGCTAGCCGCCGGACCGCTGCTCGGCACCGTGCTGCTCGCGGGCGGGGCTGCCGTGCTGCTGCAAACCGGTGGACTGCTGCGTGGCAATGCGCTGGTCCCGGATTTGTCCCGACTCAGCCCAAAGCGCGGGTTCACGCGCCTGTTCAGTCCGGACAACCTGATCGAGGCGGTGAAGTCGCTGGCAAAGGTTGGCGTATTGGCCTGGGCCGCCTGGCGTGCCCTGGTGGACGCGCTGCCCAGCGTGACCGCGTCGGTCTGGTGGCAGGCGGATACGCTGTTGGACCGGCTAACCCGTGATCTGCTGCACTTGTGCATGCTGGTCCTGGCCTGCCAAGCCGGGATCGCAGTGCTTGATCTGGCCTGGGTTCGCTTCCGCTTCGCGAGCCGGATGCGAATGTCGGCGCAAGAGGTCAAACAGGAACATCGGGATAGCGAGGGCGATCCGCGTCTGAAAGCGAAACTGCGCCAACTCCGCACCGCCCGTGCTCGGCGGCGCATGATGGCCGCGATACCAACGGCGACCGTCATCATCACCAACCCGACGCATTACGCGGTGGCGCTGGCCTATGATCGTGGCACCCAATCCGCGCCGCGCGTCGTGGCAAAGGGCATGGACGAGGTCGCTGCGCGCATCCGCGCCATGGCTGCCGAACATGGCGTGCCGATGGTTGCGAACCCGCCCTTGGCTCGGGCACTGCATACGCTGGAATTGGACGCGGAGGTTCCGGCCGAGCACTTCAAAGCGGTTGCCGAGATCATCGCTTACATCTGGCGTTTGCAGGGCCAAGCGGTCGCTGGACACTGATGTTCGCATTTTGTTCTTGAATGCAAAACGCCGAGCGCCCATCTAGGACTTTCTTGATAATCGTTAACCAGCTAGTTTCGCCCGCAGTCACTGCTGTGACACTCTGCCGGGCAAACGCGCGGGACAAGGATCGAATATGGACAAGAACAAGGCGCTCGATGCGGCCCTGACCCAGATTGAGCGGGCGTTCGGCAAGGGCTCCATCATGCGTATGGGTGCGAAGGCCGGCGATCAGCAGATCGAGACAATTCCGTCAGGTTCGCTTGGCCTGGACCTCGCATTGGGCATTGGCGGGCTGCCGCGCGGACGTGTCGTTGAGATTTATGGGCCTGAAAGCTCGGGTAAGACGACCTTGGCGTTGCACGCGATTGCGGAGGCGCAAAAGCGTGGGGGTACCTGCGCCTTCATCGACGCCGAACACGCGCTCGACCCCATCTATGCCCGCAAACTCGGTGTCGATGTCGACAATCTGTTGCTGAGCCAGCCTGATGGCGGCGAACAGGCCCTGGAAATCTGCGATACGCTGGTACGGTCGGGCGCGGTCGATATCGTGGTGGTCGACAGCGTCGCGGCATTGGTACCCCGCGCCGAGCTCGAGGGCGAGATGGGCGACACCCATGTCGGCCTGCATGCGCGCTTGATGAGCCAGGCGTTGCGCAAGCTGACCGGCAGTGTGTCAAAGTCAAATACGATGCTGATTTTCCTGAACCAGATCCGGCTCAAGATCGGCGTCATGTTCGGCAATCCGGAGACAACGACGGGCGGTAATGCCCTAAAGTTCTACGCATCGATCCGCATGGAAATCCGGCGCATCGGCCAGATCAAGGATCGCGAGGAGGTCGTGGGCAACCAGACCCGCGTTAAGGTGGTCAAGAACAAGCTGGCCCCGCCGTTCCGCCAGGTTGAGTTCGATATCATGTATGGCGAAGGGATCAGCAAAGTCGGCGAATTGATCGACCTCGGCGTCAAGGCCAACGTGGTCGAGAAGTCAGGCGCGTGGTTCAGCTACGACAGCACACGCATTGGCCAAGGGCGCGAGAACGCCAAGCAGTTCCTGCGCGATCACAAAGACATGGCAGAGTCGATCGAGAAGAAGGTTCGGGATCAGTCCGGCGTCGTGGCGAACTCGATGCTGGTGCCGCCTGAGGAGGGCGACGAGGCCGAAGCGGCCGACTAGGCCCAAATTGCCGGACTACTCACCGCCCGACGGCGTACTTAGTGGTTTGCCTTTGACCGATGCCGATCAGGCGTTGGTAAAGGCTGCCCGTGCCGTGCTGCTGCGTCACTATCGCCCGTTCTGGCATACGGTGGGCGCTGCGTTGCGTGGCCGGGACGGGCGAGTTTGGACCGGCGTGCATCTGGGCGCCACAGTCGGACGGCTGTCGATTTGTGCGGAAGCGATTGCGCTCGGCCGAGCGGTGATGGACGGGGACGGCACGGTCGAGTGCGCCGTGGCCGTTCGTCATCCAAAGCCGGAGGAGGCGTCGCGAGAGATTGCAGTCGTCTCCCCCTGCGGCGCTTGTCGTGAGAACCTGGCTGACTATGATCCGGCCGCTCTCGTGATCATCGATACGCCGAATGGCTTGCGCAAAGTGCCGGTAAGCATATTGCTGCCATTTCCGTATCAACGTTAAAACCGATGGAACAAAACCAGACCTCAGGAGTTGAGGAGCAATGAGCACGAACCCGAAGACCGAAGCGAACGAGCAGGCGACGCCGTCGAACGCTGAGAAGGATCCGCATGACTGGGCTACCGGCAACGAGACCATGACTGGAGCTCAGGCAAGCTATTTGAAGACCTTGTCGGAGGAGGCCGGCGAGGAGTTCGATCCTGCCTTGAGCAAGGCCGACGCGTCTTTGAAGATTGATGAACTGCAGAAAAAGACCGGGCGCGGCAAAAGCCACTAGCGGCAATACGGTCGCGCGGATGACACGAAGGGCTACCTGGGCTACGCACAAGGTCGCATCCTTTTAGGACGATCCTTTCTCGCCATGGCCAGCAGCAACGACATCCGCGCGATCTTCCTCGACTACTTTGCTCGTAACGGACATCAGGTTGTCCCGAGCAGTTCTTTGGTGCCAGTCAACGATCCGACTCTGCTGTTTACCAACAGTGGCATGGTGCAGTTCAAGAATGTCTTCACCGGACAGGAGCGGCGTTCCTATACACGCGCGACAAGTGCGCAGAAATGCGTAAGGGCGGGCGGGAAGCACAATGACCTTGATAACGTCGGCTATACTGCCCGGCACCATACCTTTTTCGAGATGCTGGGCAACTTCAGTTTTGGTGACTACTTCAAACCTCTGGCAATTGAACAAGCCTGGACTTTGCTGACCCGCGACTTCGGTATCGCGCCAGACAAACTATTGGTGACCGTTTACGCTGACGACGATGACGCCGCAGCGCTGTGGCGCAAAATTGCGGGCCTCCCCGACGGCCGGATCATCCGCATCCCGACCGCGGATAATTTCTGGCGGATGGGCGACACCGGCCCGTGCGGGCCCTGCTCCGAGATATTCTTCGATCATGGCGACAGCATCCCCGGCGGGCCGCCGGGCAGCCCCGATGAGGATGGCGACCGCTTCATCGAGATATGGAACCTCGTGTTCATGCAGTTCGAGGAGGGGCCGCCCGGCACCCGCACCCCGTTGCCGCATCCCTCCATCGACACCGGCATGGGCTTCGAACGCTTCGTCGCCGTCATGCAGGGTAAGCACAATAACTACGATATCGACATGATGCGCGCTCTGGTGCTGGCAAGCGCCGAGGTGACCGGACAGGACGCAGACGGACCGTTCCAAACCAGCCACCGCGTCGTGGCTGACCATCTGCGCAGCGTATCGTTCATGATTGCCGATGGAGTGCTGCCAGCGAAGGACGGGCGCGGCTATGTCCTCCGCCGCATCATGCGCCGGGCGATGCGCCATCTGCACATGATGGGCACGCGTGAGCCGGCCTTTCATCGCCTGGTTCCGGCCCTAGTGCGCCAGATGGGCTCGGCCTATGCGGAACTGCCGCGCGCCGAGCCGTTGATTGTCGAAACGATGCGGCTCGAAGAGGACCGATTCAAAGCGATGCTGGAGCGCGGCCTTGGCCTGCTCTCGGAGGAAACGGCGCGTTTGGGCGAGGGCGGCGCGTTGCCCGGCGCTGTCGCTTTCAAGCTGTATGACACCTTCGGTTTTCCGCTCGACCTTACCCAGGACGCGCTTCGTGAGCAGGGCCGGGCGGTCGATGTGGCCGGGTTCGACGCAGCGATGCAGGAGCAGCGCACCCGTGCGCGCGCGGCCTGGGCTGGGTCGGGCGATGCGGCGACCGGGCGCGTGTGGTTCGACCTGCGCGAGCGGGTAGGCGCAACCGAGTTCCTGGGCTATTCGACCGAGGGTGCCGAGGGTGAAGTGCTGGCACTGGTCGTTGACGGCGCACCCGTGCAGCAGGCCGAACTCGGTCAAGCTGTCGCTGTCATTCTGAACCAAACGCCCTTCTATGCCGAAAGCGGCGGCCAAGTCGGTGATGCCGGCTGGATCACCGGGCCAGACGGTCTGCGAGTTCGGGTCGACGATACCCAGAAAAAGCTGGGCGACCTTTTTGTGCATCTAGGCACGGTCGAGGCAGGGACGCTTGCGGTCGGCGCGTCGGTCGCAGTCGAGGTCGACCATCAGCGCCGTGGCACGATCCGGGCGCATCACAGCGCCACCCATCTGCTGCACGCGGCATTGCGCGAACGCCTGGGTCCGCATGTCACGCAGAAGGGCAGCCTGAACGCCCCCGATCGCCTGCGCTTCGACGTCAGCCAACCAACACCGATTGGCCGAGACGACCTCGCCATGGTTGAGGCCGAGGTGAATGCCCGCATCAGAGAGAATACCGAGGTCACGACGCGGCTCATGACGCCGGAGACGGCGGTCGCCGAGGGCGCCATGGCACTGTTCGGCGAGAAATATGGCGATGAGGTGCGTGTAGTCTCGATGGGAAGCCCAGATCCGGCCGGAAAAGCATTTTCGGTGGAGCTATGCGGCGGCACGCACGTTCGTCGCACCGGCGATATCGGTCTATTTCGGGTGGTAAGCGAGTCTGCGGTGAGCGCCGGGGTTCGCCGGATTGAGGCGGTCACCGGTGCAGCCGCGCTCGCCACGGTTGCCGAGGCTGAAAGCTGGTTGGCAGAAGCGGCCGCGATCTTGCGCGCGAGCCCGGCAGAAGTCGCCGATCGAGTTAGTCAACTCGTCGACGACCGGCGCCGGCTGGAGCGCCAAGTCGCCGAATTGCAGCGGAAGCTTGCGACCGGGGCGGCAGCCGCCACGGTCGAGGATGTCGGGGGCATTGCCTTCGCCGCGCGCGACCTCGGCGATATTCCTCCGCGCGACCTAAAAGGCGTGGCCGAAGCGATTGGAACCCAGCTTGGCAGCGGCGTTGTGGCGGTCGTCTCCACCGCTGACAATAAAGCCAGCATCGTCGTCCGTATCTCGGCCGATTTGCTGTCGAGGTTCAATGCTGTCGACCTCGTCCGTGCAGCCAGCGCCAGGATGGGCGGCGCAGGCGGTGGTGGACGGCCCGATCTTGCCCAGGCTGGCGGGCCAAACGCAGCCGAGGTCCCGGCCGCATTTGCCGCGATCCGGGCGGCTCTAGCGAGCTAAAGCGCAGCTAGGCAAGATACTTGCTGAACCACTGCAGCATCTCCTGCCAACCTGTGTCGGCGTCAGCCTTACGATAACTCGGTCGGTAGTCCGCGTGAAAGCCGTGCGGGGCATCGTCGAACACATGGATCGTCACAGTCTTGCCCGCGCCCGTTGCCTTCGCCGTTGCCGCGCGCACGTCGGCCACAGGAATACCGGCATCCTGACCGCCGTAGAGCCCGAGCAGTGGCGCCTTCAACTCGGTCGCGACGTCTGCCGCATTGTGCGGCTGGATGTCGGACGGCGTACCACCGACCGGTCCATACCAGGCGACAGCGGCCTTCAGCGCCGAATTATGCGCCGCATAAAGCCAGGTGTCGCGGCCGCCTCGGCAGAAGCCAGTCACGACGAGGCGCGCCGGGTCGCCGTGATTCGCCGCCGCCCAAATCGCCGCCGCGTCCAGATCGAGCAGCAATTGGGTATCGGGCGTCTTGCTGATCACGTCGCGCACGATCGCGGAAACGTCCGTCATCTTCGAAAGGTCGCCGATCCGCGCATAGAGTTCCGGCGCCACGGCGAGGTAGCCAGCCTTCGCCAGCCGGCGGCAGGTGTCCTTGATATACTCGTGAACCCCAAAGATCTCTTCAATGACCAGCACGATCGGGAATGGCCCGGCGCCGGCCGGCCGAGCAAAATAGGCCGGCAACGATCCCTGATTGGTCGGCACCGTCGTTTCCCCAGCTTCGAGGCCGGTCGCATCCGTGTGGATGGCCTGCGCCTCGACCCGGGTCGTCGCGAGCGTAAAACCGCTGATCAGCCCGGTCATGATCACGCCGCGCCGGGGCAGCGGGTAGTTCGCCAAGCCTTGAAGTCCGTCCATGTTCGTCCTTTTAGAAACATGCCTGCCGAGCGAGCCGGCCTCGATCCAGGTCAAGCCGCCTTCGATACCGCCATTGCCGTCTGCAGGTTGGAGTCGATCCGGTCCAGGAAGTTCTGGGTGTTGAGCCAGGGCTGCTGTTTGCCGATCAGGCTGGCCAAATCCTTGGTCATGGCCCCGCTCTCGACGGTCTCGACGCAAACGCGCTCTAGCGTATTGGCGAACTCCGTCACGTCCGGGGTCGCGTCAAATCGGCCGCGATAGGCCAGACCGCGCGTCCAGGCGAAGATCGATGCGATCGGGTTGGTGCTGGTCTCACGGCCCTTTTGGTGCTCGCGGTAGTGCCGCGTCACCGTGCCGTGCGCGGCTTCGCTCTCGACCGTCTTGCCATCCGGGCTCATCAGCACGCTGGTCATCAGGCCAAGGCTGCCGAAGCCTTGCGCCACGATGTCGCTCTGCACGTCGCCGTCATAGTTCTTGCAGGCCCAAACGTAACCGCCGTTCCACTTGAGCGCGCTGGCGACCATGTCGTCGATCAGGCGATGCTCATAGGTAAGGCCCAGCTTGTCGAACTCGGCCTTGAATTCAGCATCAAAGATCTGCTGGAAGATGTCCTTGAACATGCCGTCATAGGCTTTGAGGATCGTGTTCTTTGTTGACAGATAAACGGGATACTTGCGCGCGATGCCGTAGTTGAAGCTCGCGCGCGCAAATCCGCCGATGGATGCAGCGGTGTTGTGCATCCCCATGGCAACGCCGGGACCCTTGAAATCGAAGATGTCCATCACCTCGGGCTCGCCGCCGGGCGGATGGTAGGTCATCGTCACCTTGCCCGGGCCAGGGATTTTCCGCTCGGTAGCGCGGTAGATATCGCCATAGGCGTGACGGCCAATAACGATAGGCTGGGTCCAGTGCGGCACCAAACGCGGAACATTGCTGCAGATGATGGGCTCACGAAAGATCGTGCCGTCGAGGATGTTGCGGATCGTGCCGTTCGGGCTGCGCCACATCTTCTTGAGCTTGAACTCTGTAACCCGCGCCTCATCCGGCGTGATAGTCGCGCACTTCACACCGACGCCGTACTGCTTGATGGCATTCGCAGCGTCCACCGTCACCTTGTCGTCCGTTTGGTCGCGGTATTCGATACCTAGGTCGTAATACTTCAGGTCGATATCGAGGTAGGGGAGGATGAGTTTGTCCTTGATAAAGCCCCAAATGATCCGCGTCATCTCGTCCCCATCGAGCTCGACGACGGGAGTTTTAACCTTGATCTTGGCCATGTAGTCCTCGTGAATAGGGCCCGTTCCGGACCAAGCGCTGTAACCAGACAATTGCACCCGGCTTGGCGGACAGCAAGCCAACGCTGCAGGTGTTAAGTGATGCGCCGGCCCGCGGTTTCCGCAGCGTTGCCGGGGCGGTGGCCTAACCTGGGGCGATACAGCCTAGCGCGCGGCGGATCCCGTCGTCATCCGGCAGGCTGCCCGTTGGAAATAGCCGGGTCACGTGGCCCATCTTGCGCCCAGGCCGTGCCTCGGTCTTGCCATACAGGTGCGGCATCAGCCCAGGCGTCGCGACAATCTGCGGCCACAGCGCCGTTTCCTCGGGGCCAACCAGGTTCTTCATCACCGCGTCCGCGTGTCGCCGGCCCGGCGGCAGCGGCAGCCCGGTGACCGCACGCACATGAAGTTCGAACTGGCTCGCTGGGCAGGCGTCGATGGTCCAATGGCCGGAGTTGTGCGGCCGCGGCGCGAGCTCATTGGCCAAAACGCGCCCAGACGAGTCCACGAACATCTCGACGGCCAGCAGGCCGACCAGCTCTAGCCGGTCGGCCACACGCCAGGCCACGCGCTGCGCCTCGGCCACCGTCGCCGGCGTGACCCGCGCCGGCGCCAAGGTCAGGTCCAGGATGCCGGCGCGATGCCGGTTCTCCATCACGTCGAATACTGTCCCGGCGCCGTCTGCACCGCGAGCGACGATGACGCTGATCTCGCAGGAGAACGTTATGAAGGCCTCTAAAATCAGCGGTTTGGGATCGAGCACCGCCCAGGCTGCCTCGATATCCACCCGGTCCCGCAGCACGGCCTGACCCTTGCCGTCATACCCTAGGCGTGTCGTCTTCAGCACCGCCGGCAGACCCAGGGCCCCAATCGCGGCGTGCAGCTCCGATCGTGTATCCACCGCCCGCCACGGCACTGTCGGCACTCCGGCATCGGCTAGAAAACTCTTCTCGAGCACCCGGTCCTGGCTGATCCGCAGCACGGCAGGCGACGGGTGGACAGGACGGAGCGAGGCGAGCAGGTCCAGGCCGGCCGCGCTCACATTTTCGAACTCGAAGGTGATGACGTCGACGGCTTCGGCAAACCGGCGCAGGGCGGCTGGGTCTTCGTAGTCGCCCAGGGTGCAGGCGGCAGAAACCTGGGCGGCCGGGCTGTCCGGCTCCGGCGTGAGAATATGACAGCGGTAGCCGAGCCGGGCCGCCGCCATGGCGGACATGCGGCCCAGTTGACCGCCGCCGATGATGCCGATGGTCGAATTGGGCGGCAGTGCCGTCATCCCGTCAGCCTGCCATTGCGCCGGGTTGCGGGTATTCTGCAGGTGTATCGGGGACGCCAGCGGTCTGCTCGGCACGCATCGTGTCCAGGCGCTCGGCGAGCGCCGGGTCGGCGGTGGCAAGGATCGCCGCCGCCAGCAGCCCGGCGTTCACCGCGCCCGCCCGCCCGATCGCGAGCGTGCCCACGGGAACGCCCGCCGGCATCTGGACGATCGACAGCAGGCTATCCATGCCCTTGAGCGTATGGCTTTCGACCGGCACTCCCAATACGGGAAGTGATGTCCAGGCTGCGCACATGCCCGGCAGGTGTGCAGCGCCGCCGGCTCCGGCGATGATCACAAGGAGGCCGCGGCCACGGGCCGTCTTGGCATACTGCGCCAGCCGATCCGGCGTCCGATGCGCCGAGACGACCCGAACTTCGTGCGCAATGCCCAGCCGGTCCAGCACCTCGGCCGCATGCTGCATCGTGGCCCAATCCGATTGGCTGCCCATGATCACGCCTACGCGGGATCCACTCCGGATTGGTTGGTCCGTCACTAGGCGATGTTGTCCGGAATCAGGCGGCTTTCGAGCCAGGACAGCTCGTCCTTGAGCAGCAGCTTGCGCTTCTTCAAACGCTGCAAGTGCAGCTGATCCGTCCCAGCCTCGGCCAGCCGGGCGATCACGGTGTCGAGATCACGATGCTCACTGCGCAGTTCGTGCAGCTGGCGGAGGAGCGAGTCACGGTCGGTCAGCATGTGTCGTAACTACCATGCTGTTGGCCCAGATGCCACGCGTCTTACCAACAGTGATCGGACTCGTACGCAGGCTCACTGGATTCGTGTGGCTTTTGTCAATCATTCGGCATTACCGTTCCGAGACCACGGGCTGGCCCGGACGACAAATGGCTGGGCTGCCCATGGTAAGGATCGCTCTGGTTCCACTCGCTAAGGAGGCATCATGAATCTGCAGTCCCGCATCGAGACCCTGAAGGATCGCCATGCCACGTTGGAAACACGCATTGCGGACGAGGACCATCGCCCGCAGCCGAACGGGGACGCGCTGTTGCGCCTGAAGGTCGAGAAGCTGCGGCTGAAAGAGGAGTTGGAACGGCTTCGCAGCCAGGACTAGCGGTCTTACCGCACACCGAGGGAGGCCGCCTGCTGGTTCAGGCGGCCTCTTCGGTCTCGGGCGGCGGCGGCATCGGGACCGCCTTGCCATCGCGCGCCAAACGCTCATTCGCCTGAGCAACCATCGCATTCAGGTCGGTTTGGCTGCAAAGGCCCAAAATCACCGGATCGCGTGGCTTGATGTTCGTGCTGTTCCAATGGCTGCGCTCGCGCACCTTCTGGATGGTGTCCTTCGTGGTGCCCAGAAGCTTGATTACCTGCGCTTCGCTGAGCTGCGGGAAGTTGCGCAAGACGAAGGCGATTGCATCTGGCCGGTCATTGCGCTTAGCCACCGGAGTGTAGCGCGCGCCGCGCGAACGCTTGTTGATTGGGTTACTTGCCGGCGTCAGTTTGAGCCGTGCATCCGGGTCTGCCTCGCATCGCTTGATCTCACTCGCTGCAAGTTGGCTGTTTGCGACGGGATCATAGCCGACTATGCCCTGGGCAACCTCGCCATCGGCGATGGCCTGCACCTCCAGCGGATGCATACCGCAGAATTCGGCGATTTGGGTAAAGGTCAGCGCGGTTCTTTCGATCAGCCACACAGCGGTGGCTTTCGGCATCAATGGGAGGCTCATCAAGTTCTGTCCTTCAACGCCGCACGCTAGCCACAGCGGGGCAAGGCGGTCCAATATCGGAGAAGACCAAAGCGTATGGACCCGCAGGCTTTCTAAGGTCAAGGGATCATCAGGAAAGGAGGACGACTTGATAGACGAGGACCTGCCACGGCCGAGACCCCGCCTCGTGACGCCGCCGCTTGATCCGCTTGGGGTCGCCGAGCTGCAAACCTACATCGCCGAACTTCGGCAGGAAATCGCACGGGCGGAGGTCGAGATTGGGCGCAAGCAAAGTCATCGCAGCGCCGCGGACAGCGTTTTCACCCGTCCGTAACCTTGTGGGCCGAATCAGAAAGGGCCGGGATACAACCCCGGCCCCCTCCATCAAGCCGTCGCTTACGCAGCCTGAACGGTATCCTGCGTATCGTTGGCAATAGCCGACGTCGCCTGTGCAGCGCTGCCAATCTGAACGCGCCGCGGCTTTAGCGCCTCGGGCACGACGCGCTTCAGGCCCACATGCAACAGGCCGTTCTGCAGGTCTGCGCCGTCGACCACGATGTGGTCGGCCAGCACAAAGCGCCGCTCGAACGCGCGGCCCGCGATACAGCACCTCACCAGCCTCCGCCTCGGCCTTTACACGGCCGGCGACGATCAGTGAGTTCTCACGAACCGTAATCTCAAGGTCCTCCCGACCAAACCCGGCGACCGCCATCGTCAGGCGATAGCTGTCGTCGCCAACACGCTCGATATTATAGGGCGGGTAGGCCTGGGATGCGGACTCCTGCGCAGTGCCAGCCAAGCGGGCCATACGGTCAAAGCCGATCGCAGTACGGAAAAGGGGAGCGAAATCGTACGTCATCAAAAACCTCCAATAAGCAAGGTCGTAAAGTGGGTCCCCCGAATGGGCCGGCCCGGTACAATCCCCAAAGCCCCAAATGGGCGCCTTGAACACACTAGAAATAGAAAGCGCCGCACCCTGGTTCAAGAGGGCGCGGCGCTGGACGTCTGTCGGATTTGTCGGGTTACTTGCGCATGCCGAGGCCAGCAAACTTCTTGTTGAACTTGGCGACTTGGCCGCCGGTGTCCATCATGCGCTGCACCCCGGTCCAGGCGGGATGCGACTTGGGATCGATGTCCAGGCGAATCGTGTCGCCCGCCTTGCCGGCACAGGTCATCGTCTTGAACTGGCTGCCGTCGGTCATGACGACGGTAATCTCGTGATATTCCGGGTGGATGCCGGGCTTCATGGCGAGTGCTCCAAAAGATGCCGCCGATACCGACCGGCTGCAAAGCCGCAGGGTATAGCCGCGCCGGCGTCCTGACCGCAAGCTGTCAGGACGGCCGGGCCCGACCGCGTCCGGCGCGACCCTGGAACTCGTGGAACGTACGGTCGGCGACCGCCTTCTGCTCGGGTGTCATCGAGGCATACAGCTCGTCGAACGCCGGAATCAGCCGCTGCAAATCGTCAGCATGGGCGCGTGCCACATCGGCATAGGACCGCATGTCCTCCGGCGCGGTCATGGCGGCGACCTTGTCGGCGCGATCACGCTGCAGCGTCTCCATGTGCGTCGCGTTCTGCCGCATGACCGCGGTGAACGCGTCCCATTGCGGCTGCTGCGCTGGGGTGATCTTCAGCCGGCGCTGCAGGCCGGCGATATGGCGATCCATGATCGCCATGCCGTCACGCTCCGGCCGGGCCGCCCGCGCCGGAGCGCCGCCCGGGTCGGCCGGCGCCGCAGCTTGCGCCCAGGCCGAACCACCGGACAGGGTGACGGCAACCAGCAGCAACAGCGTTCGCGAAATCCGATTGGTCATGGCGTAACCCCCAAAAGTCAGCGGAATGGCACAAACAGGCCGTAGCCCGGCTGCGTGTAGATGGGCGGAGGCGCATAATAGGGCCGCGACGGCGCATAGTACACCGGAGGCGGCGCGTAATAACCGGGCCGGAGATACGGCCGGCCATAGCCGTGCCTGCGTTCCCAGTGATCCCGCTCCCATCGTTCATGCCGGTCCCGGCCATAATCGTCAAAACGTTGCGCGCGGGCCGGACCTGCTGCCGCTGCAAGGACAACGCCGAGAGCGATCATGATTGGGACCATAGTTGAAACGGGGCGCTGCAGCACGGGACGGTCTCCATTGCAACGGGAACGCAACGATGCGCGACAGGCCTTGGTTCGGTCAAGCCCAGGCGGGTGGATTTCAGGAACGGACAGACCTAACCGCGGGCGCGGGCATACTGTTTCACCAGCTCGAGCTTGACCCCCAGCGCCTCCGCCGCACGCAGCGTCCACGCCGGGTCCGCCAATACGGCACGGGCGACGAACACCAAATCCGCCCTGCTGTTCGCGACGATCTCCGCCGCCTGCTCCGGCCCGCGGATCATGCCGACCGCGCCGGTCGCGATTCCGGCCTCGCTGCGCACCCGCTCGGCGAACGGCACCTGGTATCCCGGATGCACCGACGGGATGCGGGCCGCGGGTGACACCCCGCCGGTCGAGCAGTCGATCAGGTCCACGTCGCCCCGCGCCCGCAGCCAGCGTCCGATTTGCACCGCGTCGTCGGCGGTCAAGCCGCCGGGCAGCCAGTCGGTGCAGGACAGCCGCACGAAAAGCGGCAACTCGTCGGGCCATTCGGCCCGTACGGCGTCGATCACCTCCATCAGCATCCGAGCCCGCCCGGCGAGCTCCCCGCCATAGCCGTCGTTGCGGGTGTTCGAGATCGGCGAGAGCATGGAGTGCAGCAGGTAGCCATGCGCGGCGTGCAGCTCGATAACCCTAAACCCCGCCTCACGCGCCAGGCGGGCCGAATGCGCGAACTCCCCGATGACGTCGCCGATCTCCTCGACGCTCATGGCGTGCGGCGTGATCGAGTTGTCGTGGAATGGGACGGGACTGGCGGCTAAGGGCGTCCAGCCGCCATCCTCCGGCAGCAGGGCCTGGCCGCCCTCCCAGGGACGCTGGCTGCTGGCCTTGCGCCCGGCGTGGCTGATCTGGATGCCCGGCACCGCCCCGCCATACTCGATCAGCTTAGTGACCCGGCGCAGGAACGCGGTGTGCTCGGCGCTCCAAAGCCCGAGGCAGCCATGCGTGATGCGGCCGATGCCCGAGACGTGCGTCGCTTCGGTGAACACGAAGCCCGGCCCGGCCATCGCCTTCGAACCCAGGGTCTGGATATGCCAGTCATCCCCCAGTCCATCGTCGGCGCTGTATTGGCACATCGGCGAGATCGCGATGCGGTTGCGTGCCGTCACCGAACGAAAGGTAATTGGCTGGAACAGCAACGGGTCAGGCATGGGGCAGCTCCTGCTTCGGTCTGCTGGCGATAGGCGGGCTTGCAGATTGCCGCAACCCCGTTGCTGCGGCAGCTCCGTTGCGGCGCCCGCGCCCGCGATCTACCGTACCAACGTTAATGGGAGGACAAGAGGATGCGGCTCCAAGGCAAGGTGGCGCTGGTGACCGGCGCAGGCGGCGGGTTCGGCGAGGGCATCGCCCGGCTGTTCGCGGCGGAGGGCGCAAAACTCGTCTGCGCCGATATGCGCGCCGAGGCCGCCGCCAGCGTGGCCAGCAGCATCGGCGCCGTCGCGATCACCGGCGACGTGGGCCGCGGCCCCGACGTGCAGGCGATGGTCGACGCGGCAGTGTCGAACTTCGGCGGCCTCGACATCGTGGTGAACAACGCCGGCACGACCCACCGCAACCGCCCAATGCTCGAGGTCGAGGCGGACGAGTTCGACCGGGTCTATGCCGTGAACGTCAAGTCGATCTACTGGATGGCGCAGGCCGCGGTGTCGGTGCTGCGGCAACAGGGCCGCGGCGGCTCGCTGATCAACGTCAGCAGCACGGCCGGTATCCGTCCGCGCCCGGGCCTGGTTTGGTATAACGGCAGCAAGGGGGCGGTGAACATCATCACCCAGTGCATGGCGACCGAGCTCGCCCCCGACAACATCCGGGTCAACTCGGTCTGCCCGGTGATCGGGGCCACGAACCTGCTGACCGAGTTCATGGGCGTCGCCGACACGCCGGACAACCGAGCCCGCTTCCTCGCCAGCATCCCGCTCGGCCGTATGAGCACGCCGGCCGACATCGCCAACGCCTGCCTTTGGCTCGCCGAAGACGCATCCAGCTTCATCACCGGCGTGCTGCTGCCGGTCGACGGCGGGCGTTGCGCCTAGGGGAGGGGCGCGCAGCGTTGAACATCCTGTCCATCCAATCCTGGGTCGCCTACGGCCACGTCGGCAACGCCTCCGCCATGTTTCCGCTGCAGCGGCTCGGCGCCGAGGTCTGGGCCGTGAACACCGTGCAGTTCAGCAACCATCCGGGATACGGCGCCTGGACCGGGCAGGTGTTCGAGGGCACGGCGGTGCGGGACCTCGTGGACGGCATTGCCGCGCGGGGCGTGCTGCCGTCCTGCGATGCCGTGCTGTCGGGCTACATGGGCGACCCTGGCATCGGCGATGCCATCCTGGGCGCCGTCATCCGCGTCCGCGCCGCCAACCCGGCTGCGCTGTACTGCTGCGACCCCGTCATCGGCGACCACGGCAGCGGCGTTTTCGTGCGGCCCGGCATCCCCGAGCTGATGCGCGACCAGGCCGTGCCCGCCGCCGACATCCTGACCCCGAACCAGTTCGAGCTGGAGCACCTGACCGGCCTCACGATCAATACCCTTGCAAGCGCCCGTCACGCGGCGGCGCAGCTTCGGGCCATGATGGCGCCGGGCGGCCCGCGGATCGTGCTGGTCACCAGCCTGCGCACGGACGACACGCCGCCGGACGCCGTGGACATGCTCGCCGCTGACACGGATGGCGCCCATCTGCTGCGCACGCCGCTGTTGCCGATCTCCGTGAACGGCGCGGGGGACGCGGTCGCGGCGCTGTTCCTGTTCCACTATCTACGGACGCGGCAGGCGCAGGCCGCGCTGGAGGCCGCCGGCAGCGCCATACACGGCCTGCTGCGCCGCACTGCCGAGGCTGGCTCGCGTGAGATCCTCATCGTCGCCGCGCAGGATGAATTCGTGAGCCCGTCCGTCTGGTTCCGCGTACAACGGACCTGACGCTGCGATTTCACAAGTTTTTCCCAGATCTGCCCTGTTCTCGCCGTGATGTGCCCGTAGGTGTGAAGAACGCGGCGCTGCGGCGCGCGTATTCGGCCCAGCCACTTTTGCATCCAGCGGATGGTTTCATGCGCTTTCTCAAGACCTATCGTCAGGCTCTCGCTGTTTTACGGAACGACAAACGCTTGGCGATCATGCTTGGCCTCGCCAACGTGATCGTGGCCGGGCTGCAGTTCCTGGACCCCGTCCTGTTCGGCCGCGTGATCAGCCTGCTGACCCAGTCTGACAAGCTCCCGACGAGTCAGCTCTGGTCGCAGGCCGCCATCCTGCTCGGCATCTGGTTCACGGTGGGAGCCGCCGCCATCGGCGCGAACATCGCGACCGCGCTGCATTCGGAGCGTATGGCGCACCGCAACCGGCTGCAGACCATGAACCGCTATTTCGGCCATGTCCTGTCGTTGCCGCTGTCCTTCCATGGCGACGTCCACTCGGGCCGTTTAATGAAGGTGATGCTTGGCGGGTCGGATGCGCTGTTCGGCCTTTGGCTGAACTTCTTCAAGGACCAGCTCTCGACCTACGTGGCTGTCGTCGTGCTGCTGCCGTTCACGTTCCTGCTGAACTGGCGTCTCGCCACGACCCTCGTGGTCCTTGTGGCTATCTTCATCGCGCTGACGATCGCCGTCGTGCGCAAGACCGAGGCCGGCCAGCGTCAGGTCGAGCATTACCACTCGCATCTGGCCGGCACCGCGCAGGACGCGCTGGCCAACGTCATGGTCGTGCAGTCCTTCACCCGGCTCGCCGCCGAGAGCCGGCTGTTCGGCCAGATCGTCGACGACGTGATCCGCTACCAATTCCCCGTGCTGAACTGGTGGGCGGTGGTAAACGTGCTGACCCGCGCCGCCAGCACGCTGGCCGTCATCGCCATCGTCCTGATCGGCACCGTCCTGCACCTCCAGGGCAAGGCGACCGTCGGCGAGATCGTGTCGTTCATGGGTTTCGCCACCTTGTTGATCGGTCGCATGGAATCAGCCGTGCAGTTCGCCTCCCGCCTGTTCATGCAGGTGCCGATCCTCGAAGACTTCTTCGGCGTGCTGGATGCGAAGTCCTCGGTCCCCGAGCGCCCAAACGCCGCGGTGCTCGCGGCGCCACGCGGCGAAGTCCGGTTCGAGGGCGTCGGCTTCGCCTATCCCGGCGGGCCCGACATCCTGACCGACGTCTCGTTCACCGCGCGTCCCGGCATGTCGGTGGCGCTGGTCGGCCAAACCGGCGCCGGCAAGTCCACGGCGATGAACCTGCTGCAGCGCCTGTGGGACCCGGTGCGCGGCTCGATCGAGATCGACGGGCAGGACCTGCGTGACGTGTCGCTTGAAAGCCTGCGCAGTTCGATCGGCGTCGTGTTCCAGGAAAGCCTGCTGTTCAACCGCTCGATCCGCGAGAACCTGCGCATCGGCCGGTTCGACGCGACCGACGAGGATCTCGAGCGCGCCTGCCGCCAGGCGGACGCCCATGAGTTCATCATCCGCCAGCCTCAGGGTTACGACACCGTGGTGGGCGAGCGTGGCGCCACCCTGTCCGGCGGCCAGCGGCAGCGCCTGGCCATCGCCCGCGCCTTGTTGAAGGATCCGCCGATCCTGATCTTAGACGAGGCGACCAGCGCGCTCGACGCTGCGACCGAGGCGCGCGTGTCCCGCGCGATGTCGACGCTGATGAAGGGCCGCACGACCTTCATCATCGCCCACCGGCTGAGCACGGTGCGCGAGGCGGACGAGATCCTGGTGTTTGACCAGGGCCGCGTGGTGGAACGCGGCAGCTTCGAGCAGCTGATTGCGCAGCGCGGCCGCTTCGCCGAGCTGGTCGCCACCCAGCTCAGCCCGGCCATGGCGCACGCCGCCGAGTAGTCGAGGTAGGATCGCCGGATTGCTGCGGCTGCTAACAGACCAGTTGCAATCCGGCCCCCCCTGCGTGCAGCATAGACGCTTCCATTTCGGAGGACCGCCATGACAATCGCAGCAATCCTCAAGCACAAAGGCTACGACGTCGCGCACGTCGCGCCCACCACGAGCATTGCCGAGGTGGTCCAGCAACTCGCCACCCGACGCATCGGCGCAGTGGTCGTGCTGGACGCTGCCGATCAGCTTCTTGGCATCGTCAGCGAGCGCGATATCGTCGGCAGCCTGGCCGAGCACGGCAGGCGGACGCTGGAGATGACCGCGGCGCAATTGATGACCCGTGACCTGCACACCGCCACCATGTCTACCACCGTACCGCAGGCGACGGAGATGATGACCACCGGCCGGTTCCGCCACCTGCCGATTATGGAAGGCAATAAATTGCTCGGGATCGTCAGCATCGGCGACATCGTCAAGGCACGGTTAAGCCAACAGGAGCAGGAGGTCGATAGCCTCAAGGCCTATGTCGCTGGGGCGGCCTGAACCTATCGGTTCGCGCCCGGCGTCCATTGCACGTCGCCGCCGGGGTTGAGCCGGCGGCCGAGCACAAAAAGGTGATCCGATAAGCGGTTCAGCAACCGAATGACGGCCGGGTTCACCTCCTCATCATGCGACAGCCGCACCACCAGCCGCTCCGCCCGGCGCACGATGGTGCGTGCCAGATGGGCATGCGCCGCTGCCGGCGTGCCGCCCGGCAGGATAAAGCTGGTGAGCGCCGGCAGGACGGCGTTCATCCCGGCCACCTCGGCTTCCAGCCGCGCGCTTGGAGCGTCGGTCACGCGCAGGCGCTCGCCCGCGACGCCGGGGACGCACAGGTCGGCGCCCACGTCGAATAGGTCGTTCTGGATGCGGCCCAGCATGGCGTCCGCCTCCGTATCGGCTGCGGTATGCAGGCGAAGCAGGCCAATCGTCGCATTCGCCTCGTCCACGGTGCCGTAGGCCTCCACGCGCAGTGCGTCCTTCGGCACCCGGATGCCATCGCCCAGCGACGTCTCGCCGCCATCGCCGCCACGGGTCACGACGCGGTCGATCCTGATCATTGCTTGTCTCCAAGAATAAAACGGATGTCGAGCGTGTAGTCGAACGGCACCGGGGCGCCTTGTATCCGCGCCGGGGTGAAATGCCAGCGCCGGACCGCGTTGCGCGCGGTGGCGTCGAGTGTCGCGTTGCCGCTGCTGCTGGCCACCGCCACGTTCTGCGGCAAGCCTTGAGCGGAAACGTGCACCATCAAGCTCACGGTTCCCTCCGCGCCCATTCGGGCCGCCTCGATAGGATAGTTCGGCGGCTGGTTACGAAATTTGCTGTCGAGGCTCGGCCGGACAACCCCTTGCCCGGTGACGTCGATGCCGTCGCGGGTCTCGTCCGCATCCCCAAGGTTCACGTTGGCTGCCGAGGCGGATACGGCAGCCTTGCGAGGGCTTCCAGCCGAACGCGGCGCTGCTTCGGCGTCGGGCGGCAGCGGATCAGGGGCGAGAACCGGAGTGCCGGTCGCGCTGGGCACAGGGGTGGCGCCCTGTTTGCTGTCACGTTGCTGCACCAGTTCGACCTCGACGGGCGGGACCTCGGCCTGACCGCCGCCCATCCTAGCTGGCCAGGGCAGCAGTGCCGCGAGCGCCGCGATGTGCAGCACGGCCGACACCGCCAGGACCCAGAGCTTCATCCGGCGCGCACCATCATAGCACCAGCACGCCGCTGTGCTTGGCTTTCAGCTCGGGTTCGACATGGATGGTGATGACCAGGCCCTCGACCTCGGCCTTCAATGCCGCCTCGATCCGGTCGCAGATGGCGTGCGCCTCCGCGACCCGCATGTCGCCGGGAACGACGAGGTGGAATTCGAGGTAGGTGAGCCGCCCGGCATGCCGGGTGCGCAGGTCGTGCGCCTCGATCGCGCCGTCCGCGTGCTGGCCCACCAGCAGCCGGATGCGCTCCACGATGACACCCGCCGGCGCCGCGTCCATCAGGCCGCCGACGCTGTCCTTGACCACGCGCACCCCGGACCACAGCACGTTCATGGCGACCCCCACCGCCAACGCCGGATCGAGCCACTGCAGCCCGGTCTGGATTGCCAGCACCAGCCCGGCCGTAATGCCGACCGAGGTCACCACATCCGTCCATAGATGCCTTCCATCCGCCGCCAGCGCCGGCGAACGGTATCGCCTGCCCGCGCGCATCAGCACGCCGGCCCATCCTGCGTTGATCACGGTTGAAAAAGCGTTAAGCCCCAATCCGACCCAAGGCTGCTGCAAGTCGCCGGCGCGGTTCCAAGTCGCCCACGCATGCTCCAGGATCGACCCGGCCGCCACGATGATCAGCACGCCCTCGATCACCGCGGCGAAGAACTCGACCTTGTCATGCCCATAGGGATGGTTCGCGTCCGCCGGCCTCGCCGCCAGCCGCAGCGCCGCGAAGGCGACGATGCTAGCCACCACGTTGACGACGCTCTCCAGCGCATCGGAGTACAGCGCAGCGCTGCCGGTCAGCCACCAGGCCGCCGCCTTCATCGCCAACACGCCGATGCCGATGGCGATCGTGCCGCCGGCGATGCGCCCAACCTGGTTCAATGCCGCCCCTGCGCCTGTGGCCCGACAGCCCCTTAGCAGGCGGCGGCTACACCGAGAAGTATTTCGCCCGCGGGTTCAGCACGACGATGGCGCTGGTCGACTGTTCCGGGTGCAGCTGCCACTCATCCGACAGCGACACGCCGATGCGCTCGGCGTCCAGCAGGCGCAGCAGCGGCGCCTGGTCCTCCAGCTTGGGGCAGGCGGGGTAGCCGAACGAGTAGCGGGAACCGCGGTAGTGCTGCGACAGCATGCGCTCGATGTCGCGGTCGTCCTCCCCGGCATAGCCGAGCTCGGCGCGGATACGCTTGTGGGTGTATTCGGCCATCGCCTCCGCCACCTCGACCGATAACCCGTGCAGATAGAGATAATCCTGATAGCGATTATCCTCGAACCACAGCCGTGCTGTGTCGGACGCCTTCTGCCCCACGGTGACCACCTGCAGGCCGATGACGTCGCGCTCGCCATCATCCACGTCGCGGAAGAAGTCGGCGATGCACTCGCCGTCCTCCTTGGGCTGGCGCGGCAGGGCGAAGCGGCACAGCTCGGTCTCGCCGTCCTGGTCGAACACGATCAGGTCGTTGCCCTGGCCGGCGGCCTTCCAGTAGCCATACAGCGCCTGCGGACGCAGGATGCTATCCGCCTCGCAGATCGACAGCATACGGCGCATAACCGGGCGCAGCTCCTGCTTGGCCCAGCCGAGAAAATCCTCCAGCGTCTTGCCCTGCTTGCGGAAGCCCCACTGGAATTGATACAGCGACCGCTCGTTCAGGAACGGGATCACCGCCTTGGGCGCCGCCTCGATCATCCGGGCGCCCCAGAACGGCGGCGTCGGCGGCGGGACGTCAGCGGTCAGCCGGCGCCGGCGCGCTTGCACGGCGGCCACGTCCACCGGGCGGAAGGCGCGCTGGTCGGCCTGGCCCAGGGTGCGCTGCGTGTTGCGGGCCTTGCCAGAGCGCTTGGCCTGCACCGCGGCCAGGTAGTCGTCGAAGCCGTTGCCCGTCACCTTGTCCATCAGGTTCAGCCCGTCGAACGCATCCCGGGCATAGGCGACGCGCCCGCAGGCATAGGCCCGCACGCAGTCGTCCTCGACGTAGTTGCGGGTCAGCGCGGCACCGCCCAGCATGACCGGGATCTCCAGCCCCTGCCGCGCCATCTCCTCCAGGTTCTCGCGCATCACGACGGTGCTCTTCACCAGCAGGCCCGACATGCCGATGGCATGGGCGTGGTGCTGCTTGGCGGCGGCGACCATGTCGGCTAGCGGCACCTTGATGCCCAGGTTCACTACTCGGTAACCATTATTGGTTAGGATGATGTCGACCAGGTTCTTGCCGATGTCGTGCACGTCGCCCTTCACCGTGGCGAGGACAATGGTGCCTTTCTCCTGCCCGGCCACCCGCTCCATATGCGGCTCCAGGTGCGCGACGGCGGCTTTCATCGTCTCCGCCGACTGCAGCACAAAGGGCAACTGCATCTTGCCGGCGCCAAACAGCTCGCCCACCACCTTCATGCCGTCGAGCAGCACGTTGTTGATGATGTCGAGCGGCGCGTTGGTCAGCATCGCCTCATCCAGCTCCTCGGCCAGCCCCTTGCGGTCGCCGTCGACGATGCGGTCCTTCAACCGGCCCTCGACCGTGTCGGCCCGCACCTTCTTCGCCACGTCCGCCAGCTTGCGGTCGGCGAAAATCTCCAACAGCCGCTGCAGCGGGTCGTAGCCCTCCCGCCGCCGGTCGAACAGCAGGTCCTCGACCACCTGCACCTCCTCGGGCGCAATCAGGTGCAGCGGCCGGATTTTGCTCACGTGCACGATGGCGCCCGTCATGCCAGCGCGGACGGCATGGTCGAGGAACACCGAGTTCAGCACTGCGCGTGCCGCCGGGTTGAGGCCGAAGCTGATGTTGGACAGCCCCAGTATGATCTGAATGTCGGGGAAGGCGTCGCGGATCAGCTTGATCCCCTCCAGCGTCCACTGGCCGAGCTTGCGGTCGTCCTCGCTGCCGGTGGCGACGGTGAAGGTGAGCGGGTCGATCAGCAGGTCCGATTGCGGCAGGCCGTACTTGTCGCAGGCGAATTCCACCAGCCGTCGGGCGATGGCGAGCTTGGCTTCGGGCGTCTTCGCCATACCGGTCTCGTCGATCGTCAGCGCGATCACCGCCGCGCCGAACTTCTTTGCCAGTACCAGCCGATCGCGCGCTGCGTCCTCGCCGTCCTCGAAATTGATGGAATTGATGATCGGCTTGCCGCCGTGCAGCCGCAGCGCCGCTTCCAGCACGATCGTCTCCGTGCTGTCGATCACCAGGGGGGAATTGACGCTGCTGGTGAACCGGGTGATCACCTCGTTCATCTCGGCGACCTCGTCGCGGCCGACGAAGGCGGTGCAGACGTCGAGGCTGTTGGACCCCTCCGCAACCTGCTCGCGCCCGACGGAGACGCAGCCGTCCCAGTCGCCCTTCTCCTGCAGCTCGCGCCACTTCTTCGACCCGTTGGCGTTGCAGCGCTCGCCAATCGAAAAATAACTGTTCTCCTGGCGAAGCGCGGTTTGGCTATACAGGCTGGCGACGCTCGGAACCCAGACCGGCTTGCGCAAAACCGGCACCGGGCGGAAACCCTCGCCCCGGCGGCGCAGCATAGCGTCCAGCGCCCGAATGTGCGGCGTGTCGGTCCCGCAGCAGCCGCCGATCAGGTTCAGCCCGTCCTCCTGGATGAATCGGTCCATCCAGCTCGCCATCTGCTCGGCGTCGAGCGGGTAGTGCGTGCGTCCGTCCACCAGCTCCGGCAGCCCGGCGTTGGGCTGCACCGAGATCAGGCCGGGCCAGTTGGCGGCGAGCCAGCGCACGTGCTCCGACATCTCCTGCGGCCCCGTGGCGCAGTTCAGCCCGATCAGCGGCACATCAAGCGCGTGGATTACCGTGGCGGCGGCGGCGATGTCGGGGCCGACCAGCAGGGTGCCCGTCGTCTCGACCGTGACCTGGACGAAAATCGGCGTGTCGGTGCCGGCCTCGGCGCGGGCGATCTTGGCGCCGTTCACCGCCGCCTTGATCTGCAGCGTGTCCTGGCAGGTCTCGATCAGGATCGCGTCCACCCCGCCGGCGATCAGCCCGCGCGACTGCGTAGCCAGCGCCGCCTCCAGCGGGTCGTAGGCAATGTTGCCGAGCGACGGCAGCTTGGTGCCCGGCCCGACGCTGCCGACCACCCAGCGGTGCCGCCCGTCCGAGAAGCTGTCCGCCGCCTCCCGCGCCAGCTCGGCCGCTATCTTGTTTATCTCGTGCGCGCGCTCGCCGAGGTCGAATTCAGCGAGGGTGATGGGGGAGCCGCCAAAGGTGTTGGTCTCGACCATATCGGCGCCGGCCTCGAAATAGCCGCGGTGGATGTCGCGCACCAGGTCCGGGCGGGACAGGTTCAGCACCTCGGTGCAGTTCTCCTGGTTCCAGTAGTCGCGCTCGATATCGAGCGTCAGCGCCTGCACGCGGCTGCCCATGCCGCCGTCGCACAGCAGCACCCGGTCACGAAGCGCGTCGAGCAGATGGGGTCGGGTCATCAAGCGTCCTCAGAGACAAGTTCGGGGGTATTGGCGGTCGCACTGGCCGGCATCGTCGCGGACCACAGCCGCACTTCGAGCGGACCCGGCACTGACAGCGGGGCTTCCGGCAGCAGGCCAACCTCGTCGAATGCGGCGCTCATGGCGGTATCGGTGAAGCCGGGCCAGCGATGCGCCAGGCGTTCCGTTACGTCGGTGCGGTCGTGGGCTGCCAGGTCCACCACGATCAGGCGGCCGGACGGCGCCAGCACGCGGGCGGCCTCGGCCAGTGCTGCGGCGGGGTCCTCGGCGTAGTGCAGCAACATCTGCAGCACGACGACGTCATAGCCGCCGGATAGCGGCAGCCGATACATGTCGGCTTGGCGAACCATGCAGTGCGCGAGCGCCGGTTTGGCGAGCCGCGCCCGCGCCAGCGCCAGCATCGCCCGGCTGGCGTCGATGCCGAGCCCGGCGGAGACGCGCGGCGCCAGCAGCTCCAGCATACGGCCGGTTCCAGTGCCGATATCCAGCACCCGGCCCAGCCGCGGCCCGGGCAGCAGCTTAAGCACCGCCGCCTCGACGTCGGCGGCCGGCAGGTCGAGCGCCCGCATCTCGTCCCAATCCGCGCCCTGCTTACGGAAGCTCTCGGACGCGATCCGCGCCCGTTCGGCCAGGACGCGGGCGGCGCCGCGGCGGTCTGCGGACAGCACCGGGTCGTCTTCGGGCAGCCGCGCCAGCAATTCCTGGATCAGGCCGGCGTCGGGCGGCAGGCCGAACCAGACATTCGCCCCCTCCCGCACCCGCTCCAGCAACCCAGCGTCGCAGAGCAGCTTGAGATGCCGCGACAGGCGCGGCTGGCTCTGCCCAAGGATTTCGGTGAACTCCATCACGCAGAAAGCGCCCCGAGCCGAAAGGGCCAGCAGCCGCAGCCGGGTCGGTTCGGCGCAGGCGCGCAGGGCTGTCAGAAGTGCATCCATGGCTTGCGTATAATATAAGGATATCCTTATGTCTATCCTATGCCGCTGATGGTTGATGCACGGATTGGGGTTGTTTTCGGTCGCGTTTCGGAGCGGCAGGAGGGTGATATTTTGCTGACCGAGGGGTTAGCTAGCACCGGTCACCCGGCTGTTTGTGCCTGCTGCACATCGCGCACGGCGGCAGCGAACGCGCTAGGCCGCCTGTTCACGCAACGGGCACGGGGCGAGGTGGCGTTCTTTCGCCGGGTGCTTGTTGATACGGATGAAGCAGGTCGGCAAGCGGTTAGAGCCGCACTGCAGTCAGATCCAGTCGTATGCGCCCGCTTTCGTATCGCTTAACGGTATGATGTCCTTGGTCTCCAACTTACAAATGCGAAATGCTAGAGGCGATGGAAAACTCAAAATCCTCCCAGGACTGTCTTTGTGTATATCTCAAGTATCAGATGAAAGATGTGACCAATATCGACTTTGGTGAACAGGATATCAGAGAGTATTTTGATTATTATTACATTTTTTTTTATATATACTCCGTCCACGTGAGAACCCGAAAACTTCGCATCCCCGGAACGCCGCTCATATAAGGATCGACTCGCCAGCCGATTTTCGGGTTCTCACGTGGACAGAGTATAAAAGAACCCGCGCGACGAATGAAATAGATAGTTCCCAGCAAGCAGCACGGGACACCCAGGGCAGCCGTCGCAACTAGGCTGTAATTGTGATGTCCGATTGCCTCGATAGTCATTGGAACAGCTAACAGGCCGAACGCAGCGCAGACAAATGCGTTACGCACGCACTCTCGAAAGGTATTGCTTCTGAGGACTACAGACATAAGAGGGCTTTAGCATGCGCAAGAAAGCGGGGTATGACTGGTAAACCTCAGTGTCACAACGCATGCAAACCATGCGACGAAACTATCTTGCATCTTGCGAGGTGCATCAATCATATGGAACAATGGCGATGAACTCGGCATTTGAACACGCCCCGTTTGTGAAAAGCAAGGAGAGCTAGGCTGCATCCACTGCCATATGGGACCGGGTTTGATCGCCTCGTCCAGCCAGCAGGCCGGCAATGGAGATGTCCTCGTCCAACGCTTCCCAGTGCAGCCCGCGGCTGCTGATCGACACCTGCTCACGCTGTTCGGCCGAGCCATGCAACAGGCGCGGAAACCATGCCAGTGGAACGCCCAGGACGCGCCCGTCTGAAAGCTCCAGCCACATGCTGTCCTGGTCGAAGCGGAAACTTTCAGCCTTCACCGAAGAACTCATCCCATGTCCTCGCAATGTCATCCCGGCGCTGCTCGATGATCTCGATCAGCTCTCAAAGAATTTTAGCATTGAAACCGTCGTTATACTCTGTCCACGTGAGAACCCGAAAATCGGCTGGCGAGTCGATCCTTATATGAGCGGCGTTCCGGGGATGCGAAGTTTTCGGGTTCTCACGTGGACGGAGTATAGACTGGCTTGACCGGTGGCCAGAGCCAGAACTTAGCATCAATTCCGTCCCGCAGCACGTGAATATGCATTGGCTCCCGGGGGCTGCCTTCGTTGGCATAGAACAGGAACCGGAAGCCATTCTGGCGGAAGACGACCGGCATCGAACCTCTGCCGTAGTGCATGGATGGCTCTACGACACATCCTTGAAGCCTGACGTCAATGATGACGGGTGATAGATCGCCGAAGTTAGCAAAGCGCCATTACTCTATGATGACGATCTTGTCCGGATCAGCCGGTGCTGCTTCTTACCAGCCGATAGCTTTACGGCACCATCCCGCAGGTCGGCCTCGCTGACCATCGCGGCTTCGTCTACGAGCGGTACGTCGTTTACCCGAGCGCCGCCACCGCGGATCAAGCGCCGGGCCTCGCCAAGGCTCATTGCCAGGCCACTATCGGCAAATAGGCGTATGGCGGTGATCCCCGCAGTGAGGTCTGCAGCGGCGACAAAATGCGTCGGCAGCGTCTCGGCAGCAGTGCCCTCCTCGAAGGCCCGTCGTGCAGTCTCGGCGGCGGCCACGGCAGCATCACGGCCGTGCGCAAGTGCGGTGGCCTCCGTCGCCAACAGCTTCTTCGCCTCGTTGATCCCAGCGCCGGGCAGCGCCTCCAACCGGGCAATCTCGTCCAGCGGCACATCAGTAAACAGGCGAAGGAAGCGGCCCACGTCGCCGTCCTCGGTATTGCGCCAGAACTGCCAGTAGTCATACGGCGACAGCCGCTCCGCCGCGAGCCACACGGCCCCGCGCGCCGTTTTGCCCATCTTCGCCCCACTGCTGGTGGTAATCAGCGGCGTCGTCAGGCCGAACACCTGGCGGCCCTCGGTCCGCCGCACCAGCTCGACACCAGAAACAATATTGCCCCACTGGTCCGACCCGCCCATTTGCAGCAGCACGCCCTCACGCCGGTGCAGCTCGCGGAAATCGTAGCTTTGCAGGATCATGTAGTTGAATTCGAGGAACGTCAGCGGCTGCTCGCGCTCCAGCCGCAGCCGCACGCTGTCGAAGGTCAGCATGCGGCCGATGGTGAAGTGGCTGCCGACGTCGCGCAGCAGGCCGATGTAGCTCAGCTCATCCAGCCACTCAGCATTGTTCAGCATGATTGCCTCGGCTGGCCCATCGCCGAATCGGACGAATGGCGAAATGCAGCCGCGGATGCCGGCCATGTTGGCGGCGATCTGCGCCTCGGTCAGCATCTGCCGCGCTTCGTCTTTGCCGGACGGGTCGCCGATGCGCGTGGTGCCGCCGCCCATCAGCGCGACCGGGCGGTGGCCGTGCCGCTGCATCAGCCGCAGCAGCATGATCTGCACGAGGTTGCCGACGTGCAGGCTTTCGGCCGTACAGTCGAAGCCGATGTAGCCGCTGACCGAACCGGCGTTCAGCGCCGCGTCGAGCGCAGCCTCATCGGTGCACTGGTGAATGAAGCCACGCGCGGCGGCCTCGGTAAGAAATGGGCTCTGCGACATAGCGCGGGGCCATACCATGCGTGGCCCAGCGCCGCTACGTCCGCCGCACCACGTAGCTGCCGGCCAGCGACTGCACGATCGCGTCGGCATGGGCCGGGTCGCGCGCCTCGACCATCAGCTCCAGCTCCGCCGCCTGCACGCTGGGGGCGTCGAACAGCCGCTGATGCACCACCTCGATGATGTTGCCGCCGATGCCGCCGATGCGCCCGGCGATGTCGGCCAGCACGCCCGGCCGGTCGGGGATGTCCATCGTGAGCCGCAGCAGCCGGCCATCGCGCAGCAGGCCGCGCAGCAGCACGTTCGCCAGGATACGCCCATCGATATTGCCGCCGCACACCGGGATGCCCACCCGCCGCCCGGCGAACCGGGCCGGATGCGCCAGCAGGGCGGCGAGCCCGATGGCGCCGGCCCCCTCGGCGACCTGCTTCGCGCCCTCGGCCAGCAGCGCAATCGCGTCCTCGACCACGCGCTCCGGCACCACCAGCACGTCCGAGACATGGGCGCGGATGACTTCGAGGCAGTGGGTGCCGATCGTGTGCACGGCGATGCCCTCGGCGATCGTGCTGCCGCCGGTCCGCACCGTCTCGCCGGCCAGGGTCTGGCTGAGCGAGGCGTAGGCGGCGACTTCGACCCCGATGACCTCGATGCCGGGCCGCATCGCGCAGGCAGCGACGGCACAACCAGAAATCATGCCGCCGCCGCCGACCGGGATCACCAGCACGTCGAGGTCCGGGACGTCCTGCAACAGTTCGAGCGCCAGCGTGCCCTGGCCGGCCATGACGGCCGGGTCGTCGTAGGGATGCACGAACACGAGGCCATCCCGCGCAGACAGCATCCGGGCATGGGCGGCCGCTTCGGCCAGGTTGTCGCCGTGCAGCACGACCTCGGCGCCCCAGGCACGGGTGCGCGTGACCTTGGTGGACGGCGTAAAGACAGGCATGACGATAACGGCGCGTATGCCGAGCAGCGAGGCATGGCGCGCCACGGCCTGGGCATGGTTGCCGGCGGACATGGCGACGACGCCAGACCGGCGCTCGGCCTCGGTCAGCAGCGCCAGCTTGTTCGCCGCGCCGCGCTCCTTGAACGACCCGATGGCCTGCAGGTTTTCGAGCTTCAGTGTCACCCGCGCCCCAGTGGCCCGGCTCACGGCGTCCGACGGCAGGGCCGGCGTGCGCAATATTCGGCCCGTGATGCGATCCGCCGCGGCCTCGACGTCAGCAAGGCCAATCACGGCGAATATCTGCTGAAGCCCTCTCCTCCCGGGAGAGGGTTGGGTGAGGGCTGCCTCACAGACCTAAAGCTTGAAGTTTGCATGACCCTCACCCCGACCCTCTCCCAAGGGGAAAGGGAGACGGGAGTATTACACGTTAAATGCAATGATTCTAGATGAAGTTCACGGCCAGGATCTCATACGTGCGATCCCCGCCCGGCGCCGGCACCGAAATGGTATCGCCGATCTTCTTGCCGATCAGCGCCTTGGCCAGCGGCGACGAGATGCTGAGCCGCGCGTGCTTGATGTCCGCCTCGTGCACGCCGACGATCTGGTAGGTCGCCTCCTTGTCCGTTTCCTCGTCCACCAGCTTGACGTGGGCGCCGAACTTCACGTGGTCGCCGGACAGGCTGCTGGGGTCGATCACCTCGGCGGCCGAGACGATCTCCTCCAGCTCGATCACCCGGCCCTCGATGAAGGACTGGCGTTCGCGCGCCGCATGGTACTCGGCGTTCTCGCTCAGGTCGCCATGGCTGCGCGCCTCGGCGATGGCGCGGATGATCGATGGCCGCTCCACCGATTTCAGGTGGCGCAGCTCTTCTTCCAACCGCTGTAGCCCTGGCCCGGTCATAGGAAACTTTTGCAAAGGGCGCCGTCCCGTTAGGTTTTAAGTTGGAGCGATCGCAACCGCTCTAAAACGATCCGCGAAAGTATGACTGTAACGGTGCGACTTCAAGCGTCCCCGCTTTCAGCGCCGCGATCGCATGCACCGCCGCCCGCGCCCCGGCGATGGTGGTGTAATGCGGCACGCCGTGCAACAGGGCGCTGCGGCGGATGTCGAAGCTGTCCGTCACCGACTGCGCCGACCCGGCCGTATTGATGACCAGCTGCACCTCGCCGGAGCGGATCGCGTCGACGCAGTGCGGCCGCCCCTCCATCACCTTGTTCACCACCCGCACCGGCAATCCGGCGTCGCGGATGCGGGCGGCGGTGCCGCGGGTGGCCATGATGGCGAAGCCCATGTCGGTCAGGCGCCGGGCCATGGGCACGAGGCCGACCTTGTCGCTTTCGCGCACCGACAGCAACACCGTGCCCGCGTCCGGCAACTTCACCCCGGCGCCGAGCTGCGACTTGGCGAAGGCGCGCTCGAAGCTGGCGTCGAGGCCCATGACCTCGCCCGTGGACTTCATCTCCGGGCCGAGGATGGTGTCGACGCCGATGAACCGGGCGAAGGGAAACACCGCCTCCTTGACCGCAACGTGCGGCGCGATGGCCTGGTCGTCGAGACGGAACTCCGACAGGCGCGCGCCGGCCATTACCCGGGCGCCGATCTTCGCGACGGGAACGCCGGTCGCCTTGGCCACGAACGGCACGGTGCGGGAGGCGCGCGGGTTCACCTCAAGTACGAAGATGACACCGTCCTTAATGGCATACTGCACGTTCATCAGGCCGACGACGCCCAGCGCCCGTGCCATCTCCTCGGTCTGCGCCTTCAATTCCGTCACCGTGCTAGGCGACAGCGAGTAGGGCGGCAGCGAGCAGGCGCTGTCGCCGGAGTGGATGCCGGCCTCCTCGATGTGCTCCATGACCCCCGCGACATAGACGGTGTGGCCGTCCGAGATGCAGTCGACATCGACCTCGATCGCGTCGTTGAGGTAGCGGTCGATCAGCACCGGGTTGTCGCCGGACACGCGCACGGCCTCGCGCATATAGCGGTGCAAGCCGGCGCGCTCGTGCACGATCTCCATGGCGCGTCCGCCCAGCACGTAGCTCGGGCGGATGACGACGGGGTAGCCGACCCGGTCGGCGATGGCCTCGGCCTCGGCGGCGGACCGGGCCGTGCCGTTCTCCGGCTGGCGCAGGCCGAGCTTTTGCAGCAGCACCTGGAAGCGCTCGCGGTCCTCGGCGATGTCGATCGCGTCGGCGCTGGTGCCCAGGATCGGGATGCCGGCGGCCGAGAGCGCCTGGGACAGTTTCAATGGTGTCTGCCCGCCATACTGCACGATGCAGCCCAGCACCTCGCCGCTTTCCTGCTCCTTGCGGACGAGGGCGATGACCTCCTCGGCGGTCAGCGGCTCGAAGTACAGCCGGTCGGAGGTGTCGTAGTCGGTGCTGACGGTCTCCGGGTTGCAGTTGACCATGATGGTCTCGAACCCGGCGTCGCGCAGCGCATAGGCGGCGTGGACGCAGCAATAGTCGAACTCGATGCCCTGGCCGATGCGGTTCGGGCCGCCGCCCAGGATCACGATCTTCTTGCGGTCGGTGGGCGCGCTCTCGCAGGACGGCGTGCCGAAGCCGCCCTCATAGGTCGAATACATATAGGGCGTGGCGGAGGCGAACTCGGCCGCGCAGGTGTCGATGCGCTTGAACACCGGCTGCACGCCGAGCCGGGTGCGGGCGGCTAGCACGGTCTCAGGCGTCCCGCCGGTCAGCTCGGCGAGGCGGATGTCGGAAAAACCCATCGCCTTGAGCCGACGCATCGCCGTGGCGTCGGCCGGCAGGCCGGCGGCGGCCACGTCGCGCTCCGCGTGCACAATGCGCTCAAGCTGCCGCAGGAACCAGGGATCGAACTTGCAGGCCTCATGGATGTCCTCGACCGACAGCCCCGCCCGCAGCGCCTGCGTCGCCATCAGCAGCCGGTCCGGCCGCGGCGTCGACAGCGCGGCGCGAAAGGCGTCGTGGCCGCCGTCGCCCGGCGGCTCAACCGCGTCGAGGCCGTTATAGCCGGTCTCCATGCTGCGCAGTCCCTTCTGCAGCGCCTCGGCGAAGCTGCGGCCGATCGCCATGGCCTCGCCGACCGACTTCATGCTCGTGGTCAGCAGGGCAGGGGTGCCGGGAAACTTCTCGAAGGTGAACCGGGGAATTTTGATGACGACGTAGTCGATCGTCGGCTCGAAGCTCGCTGGTGTCGTGCGGGTGATGTCGTTCGCCAGCTCGTCCAGCGTATAGCCCACCGCGAGCTTGGCCGCGATCTTGGCGATGGGGAACCCGGTGGCCTTCGACGCCAGCGCGGAGGACCGGGACACCCGCGGGTTCATCTCGATGACCACCAGGCGGCCGTCCGCCGGGTTCACCGCGAACTGCACGTTGGAGCCGCCGGTGTCGACGCCGATCTTGCGCAGGCACGCGATGCTCGCATCGCGCATGATCTGGTATTCTTTGTCGGTGAGCGTGAGCGCCGGGGCGACGGTCACGCTGTCGCCAGTATGGACGCCCATCGGATCGACGTTCTCGATCGCGCAGACGATGATGCAGTTGTCGGCGCTGTCGCGCACGACCTCCATCTCGTATTCCTTCCAGCCGAGCACGCTTTCCTCGATCAGCACCTCGTCCGTCGGGCTGGCGTCGAGGCCGCTGGCGACGATCTGCTCGAACTCCTCGCGGTTATAGGCGATGCCGCCGCCGGTGCCGGCCAGGGTGAAGCTCGGGCGGATGACGGCGGGCAGGCCGGTGACCGCCAGGGCGGCGCGGGCCTCGGCCATGCTGTGGGCGATGGCGCTGCGCGGGCTTTCGAGGCCGATCTCGCTCATGGCGTCGCGGAACTTCAGCCGGTCCTCGGCGCGGTCGATGACGTCGGCCTTGGCGCCGATCAGCTCGACGCCGTGCCGGGCGAGCGCGCCGTTGGCGAACAGCTTCATGGCCGTGTTGAGCGCGGTCTGCCCGCCCATGGTCGGCAGGAGCGCGTCCGGCTTTTCCCGGATGATGATCTTCTCGACGATCTCCGGCGTGATCGGCTCGATGTAGGTGGCGTCGGCCAGGCCAGGGTCGGTCATGATGGTGGCCGGGTTCGAGTTGACCAGAATCACGCGATACCCCTCGGCCCGCAACGCCTTGCAGGCTTGGGCGCCGGAATAGTCGAACTCGCAGGCCTGACCGATGACGATCGGGCCGGCACCAATGATCAGGATGGAGTGGATGTCGGTGCGTTTTGGCATGGTTAGGCTTGCTCCATCCCCGCTCGCTCCATCATCGCGGCGAAACGGCGGAACAGATGCTGGCTGTCGGCCGGGCCGGGGCTGGCCTCGGGGTGATATTGCACGCTGAACGCCCGGCGGTCCTCGCAGGCGATGCCCTCGTTGCTGCCGTCGAACAGGCTCACATGGGTGATGCGCACGCTGGAAGGCAGGCTGCTGTCTTCGACCGCGAAGCCGTGGTTCTGCGCGGTGATCTCGACCTTGCCGGTCGCCAGCTCCTTTACCGGCTGGTTGGCGCCGCGGTGGCCGCGATCGAGCTTGTAGGTGCGGCCGCCCAGCGCCAGCGCCAGCAGTTGGTGGCCCAGGCAGATGCCGAATAGCGGGACGCCGCGGTCCAGCACGCCCTGAATAGCGGGCACCGCATAGACGCCGGTGGCGGCCGGGTCGCCGGGGCCGTTGGATAGAAAAACGCCGTCGGGCTCATGGCGCAGGATGTCCTCGGCGGTCGCCGTCGCCGGTACGACCGTCACGCGGCAGCCAGCTGCGACCAGGCTGCGCAGGATGTTGCGCTTGGCGCCATAGTCGACGGCCACGACGTGATGGCGGTGCGGCAGCGTAGTGTGGCGGTCCGGCCAGGCCCAGGTGCCCTCGTCCCAAGTGTAGGTCTGGGTGCAGCTCACCTGTTTCGCGAGGTCCATGCCGTCGAGCCCCGGCCACACCTGCGCCTGCGCCTGCAGCGCGGCAACGTCGAAGCGGCCATCGGCTGGGTAAGCGACCACGCCGCTGGGCGCCCCCGCGTCGCGGATGCGTATGGTGAGCGCGCGGGTGTCGACGCCGGCAATGCCGGGCACTCCGCACGACCGCAGCCAGGCATCGAGCGGCTGGGTGGAGCGCCAGTTGCTCGGCTCCGTCACGTCCTGCTGCACGACCAGGCCCAATGCGGCAATGGTCGTCGCCTCCAGATCCTCGGGGTTCACCCCGGTGTTGCCGATATGCGGGAAGGTGAAGGTGATGATCTGCCCGGCGTAGGACGGGTCGGTCAGCGTTTCCTGGTAGCCGCTCATGCCGGTGTTGAAGCAGACCTCGCCAACGCGTCCGCTGCTATGCGCGCCGAAGCCGCGGCCCCAGAACACCGTGCCGTCCGCGAGCACCAGGGCCGCCGTGGCGCCGGCGGGCGTTTCAGACTCGGGCATTGCGGGATCCTGGATTGCGACGTTTGACAGGGCGGATATCGGCAGGCCGGTCGCAGTGATCACTGCAGCCCAGTGCTTGCTGGGAACGGCGTGGGACTGGCGCCACTTGCGGATCGCCTCTGTGCCGACTCCGGTCAGGCGCGCCGCGGCATCCGGACCGCCCAGGCGGTCGATGATCTCGTCGATGGTAAGCATGGCTGCAGGATATGGGAGGAAACTTCCCATAGCAACCTGGCCTCACTCCGTTGGAAAATTTCTCCCCACGATGGATCAACTCTATATGTTCGGTGCAAGCTGGAGGGCGCGCGGCGACATGGGCATTCGGGAACAGTTCACGGACGGTTTGAAGGCGTCGATGCGGGCGGGCGACACGGCCCGGACTTCGACGCTGCGCATGATTCTGGCCCGGCTGAAGGACATGGACATCGCTGCCCGGCCAAAGGGCGTTACGGCGATCCCCGACGACGACATCATGTCGATGCTGCGCGGCATGGTGAAATCCCGGCGCGAATCGGTCGAGTTATACCAGCGCGGCAACCGGCCGGAGCTGGTGGCAAAGGAGGAGGCCGAGATCGCCGTCATCGAGGGCTTCCTGCCGCAGCCGATCAGCGAGGAGGACCTGACCGCCGCGGTGGAAGAAGCGGTGGAGGCAACCGGTGCAACAAGCCTAAAGGACATGGGCCGAGTAATGGCGGCATTGAAGGCGACGCATGGCGCAGCGCTGGACATGGGCCGCGCCGGGCCGCTGGTGCGGGCGCGCCTGGCGCAGTGATGCACGTATCGTTCTCCCTCTCCCCCCGGCAGAGGGTCGGGGTGAGGGCTGCAACTGCACGAATGGCTTGGCCCGGTACCGCTCCTTCCTCCCTTCTAGAAACCTTGCCTGTTGGACAGCCCTCACCCCGACTCTCTCCCAAAGGGAGAGGGGGCAGGCGCTGATGCCGTTGCCGCCGGCCTTTCTGGACGAGCTGCGGGCGCGGACGCCGCTTTCGGCGCTGGTTGGCCGCCGGGTCAAGCTGTCCAAATCCGGGCGCAACTGGAAGGGCTGCTGCCCATTCCACGGCGAGAAATCGCCCAGCTTCCACGTTTATGACGACCACTTCCACTGCTTCGGCTGCGGCGTGCACGGCGATGCCATCAGCTTCGTCATGCAAAGCGAGGGCGCCTCGTTCCCCGAAGCGGTGGAGCGGCTTGCGGGCGAGGCCGGGCTTGAGGTGCCCAAACCGTCGCCGCGCGCCGTCGAGGCCGAGCGGCAGCGCCTGGACCTGCACGGCGTGCTCGATCTGGCGCAGGCGAGCTTCGCCCGGCGCCTGCACGAGCGGGAAGGCGCGGCGGCCCTCGATTATCTGCATCGCCGTGGCCTATCGCCCGCCGCCATCGCGCAGTTCGGCCTGGGCTGGAGCGGCGACGGCCGTGGTGCGCTCGTGGCCGAACTGGCGCGCGGCGGCGTCGAGCCCGACCGGATGCTGGAAGCCGGGCTGCTGCGCGAGGCGGAGGATGGCCCAGCGCGCGAGCTGTATTGGAACCGGGTCACCTTCCCGATCCGCGACCGCCGCGGCCGGCTGGTGAGCTTCGGCGGGCGCACCTTGGGGGACGCCAAGCCGAAGTACATCAACGGGCCTGAGAGCCCGATATTCTCCAAGAAGCGCAACCTGTATGCGATCGACCTGGCGCGGGCCGGGTTGCGGGCTGGGCAGGCCCTGGTGGTGGCCGAGGGCTACATGGACGTGATCGCGCTGCATCAGGCGGGGTTCACCGGGGCCGTGGCGCCGCTCGGCACCGCGCTGACCGAGGAACAACTGGAAGAACTGTGGCGCCTGGCGCCCGACCCGGTGCTATGCTTTGACGGCGACGCGGCGGGCGCCCGTGCCGCCGCCCGCGCGGCCGAGCTATGCCTGCCGCTGCTGACGCCCGAGCGCACGCTGCGGCTCGCGGCGCTGCCCGGCGGGGACGATCCGGACACGCTGATCCAGAAACAGGGCCCGGCGGCGTTCCAATCGGTCATCGACGCAGCCCGGCCGTTGTCCGAAGCATTGTTTCACTTCGTCCGTGAGCAGGGCGGCGGCGACACCCCGGAGCAGCGGGCGGCGTTGCGGGCCCGGCTGGTCGCCGCAGCAGGCCGTATCGCCGACCGGTCCTTGGCCGCGGAATATCGCAGCGCATTGCTCGATCGGTTCTATGCGAGCCGTAAGCGCCCTGGCAAAGCCGCGCCGCCCGCCGCCCGGCCCAACCGCACGTCCGCCACCCTCGACTTGACGCAAGCCGAGCGCGGCCGCTGCCTCGTGGCTATCCTGCTGCGCCATCCCGACTTGCTGCGGGATACCGAGGAGGCGTTCGCAGCGCTCGAGCTTTCGCCCGCCATGTCGCGCGTGCGGGACACGGTCCTGCACCTATCCGAACGAGATGTGCTTGATTCTACGACCTTGCTGTCCCAATTGAACGCATCTGGTGCAATGGAGGAGGCGGCCCAAGCCTTGTCGTCGACGCCGTATCCGTTGCCGGCCTGCGCCCACGCCGATGCGATGCCTGCGGAGGCGGAGGCCGGATGGTGGCATATCTTTGGGCTGATGCACCGGTCGCGCCTCGATGAGGAGGTTGCGGCGGCTAGCCGAGCCTTCGTGGATCGGCCGGACGAGGCGGCCCAGCGCCGCTTGATTGCGCTCTGCGCCGCCCGGGATGCGCTATCCGTGCCCGACCAGGGCGTGGAGATTGAACCCTGATGTGCCGTACGGGACGCCGTGCGGCACGCATTTTTGGAGTGCCCTGACCAATGGCGACGAAGCAAGCCGTGACTGCCGATGCAGCGCCCGCCGACCATGACGGCGACACGACGCTGCTCGATACGAACGCGGTCGCTGTCAAGCGCCTGATCGCCAAGGGCAAGGAGCGTGGCTACATCACTTTCGACGAGCTGAACGCCGTTCTCCCCTCCGAGCAGAACAGCTCGGAGCAGATCGAGGACGTGATGGCGATGCTCAGCGAGATGGGCATCCAGGTCGTCGAGAGCGAGGAGGCCGAGGACCCCGAGGCTCCTGCCGCCAAGCCCGAGAAGGCCGATGGCGAGGATGAGAAGGAGAGTGACGAGCCGACCGGCAACGTCGATGAAGCCAACCTTGGCCGCACCGACGACCCGGTCCGCATGTACTTGCGTGAGATGGGCAGCGTCGAGCTGCTGTCGCGCGAGGGCGAGATCGCGATCGCCAAGCGGATCGAGGCCGGCCGCGACATGATGATCGGCGGCTTGTGCGAGAGCCCGCTGACCTTCCGCGCCATCATCACCTGGCACGAGAGCCTGAAGGCCGGGCGCATGCTGCTGCGTGACATCATCGACCTCGAAGCGACGCAGGGCGGCCCCAAGGAGGCCGCCGGCGAGCCTGCCGACACCGTCGCCGAGACGTTCGAGCCGACCGAGGACATGGACGACGACGGCGAGGGCGAAGGCCCCGGCATGTCGCTGTCCGCGCTCGAGGAGAAGCTGAAGCCCGACGTGCTCGCCAACTTCGAGGAGATCGAGGGGCTTTATAAGAAACTGCACAAGGTGCAGGCGCGCCGGCTGGAGACCATCACCGCCGGTGAGGAGATGAACATCCGGGCCGAGCGGACCTACGAGAAGCAGCGTGAGGAGGTCGTCGGCAAGGTCGAGCAGGTTCGGCTGCATAACAACCGCATCGAGGAACTGGTGGTCCAGCTCAAGCAGATCAGCCAGCGGCTGAATGGGTTGGAGGGCCAGCTGTTGCGCATGGCGGAGGCGGCGAAGGTCGGCCGGGACGAGTTCCTGCGCGAGTATCGCGGGCATGAGCTGGACCCGAACTGGCTGGAGCGCGTGGGCGCACTGCCTGGCAAGCCGTGGAAGGCGTTCGTCACCAAGCACATCGACGGGGTGCAGGAGGTGCGGGCCAAGATCGGCGTGGTGGCGTCCGAGGCGGGGCTGCCGATCTCCGAGTTCCGCCGGGTGTATGCGACGGTGAGCCGCGGCGAGCGGGACAGCGCGCGCGCCAAGAAGGAGATGATCGAGGCGAACCTGCGCCTGGTCATCTCGATCGCCAAGAAATACACCAACCGCGGGCTGCAATTCCTCGATTTGATCCAGGAAGGCAACATCGGCCTGATGAAGGCGGTGGACAAATTCGAGTATCGCCGCGGCTATAAGTTCAGTACCTACGCGACCTGGTGGATTCGCCAGGCGATCACCCGCAGCATCGCCGACCAGGCGCGCACGATCCGCATCCCCGTGCACATGATCGAGACGATCAACAAGCTGGTCCGCACCAGCCGGCAGATGCTGCACGAGATCGGCCGCGAGCCGGCGCCGGAGGAATTGGCGGAAAAGCTGGGAATGCCGCTCGAGAAAGTGCGGAAAGTGCTGAAGATCGCCAAGGAGCCGATCAGCCTGGAGACGCCGATCGGAGACGAGGAGGACAGCCATCTCGGCGACTTCATCGAGGACAAGGCGGCGGTGATTCCGCTCGACGCCGCCATCCAGGCCAATCTGCGCGAGGCGACGACGCGGGTGCTCAGCAGCCTAACGCCGCGTGAGGAGCGCGTGCTGCGCATGCGGTTCGGCATCGGCATGAACACCGACCACACGCTTGAGGAGGTCGGCCAGCAGTTCAACGTGACCCGCGAGCGTATCCGGCAGATCGAGGCGAAGGCCCTGCGCAAGTTGAAACACCCGAGCCGCAGCCGCAAACTGCGGAGCTTCCTGGACGATTAGGCAGCATGTGGATGTTTAACGGAGCCTAGCCGTGCAGCCGACCAGCCGCGTTGCCGTCACCGTCACCTTCCTCCGCATGGACGAGCGTCCGGCCGATCCGCCGCGGCCGTTGCCAAAGACGACGCCGCTCATCACGCTCGCGGCCTGCACGGTGCCGTTCTACCGCTATTTGTATGATACCGTCGGCGGACCCCACCTTTGGTGGCTGCGCCGGTCGCTGCCGGATGCGGCAATCGAGGCCATCCTGCGCAATCCGGCCGTCTACGTGACCGTGCTGTATCGAGGCGGCGAGCCGGCGGGGTTCTTTGAGCTCGACCATCGGCAGAGCCCGGTGGTGAACATCAGCTATTTCGGCCTGATGCCGGCCGCGATCGGCGCCGGGCTTGGCACCCCGCTGCTGCGCGCAGCGGTCGACATGGCCTTTCATTGCGGCGCGCGGGCGGTAACGGTGAACACCTGCACGGCCGATCACCCGCGGGCGCTGCCGGGCTACCTGCGCGCTGGGTTCCGGCCGGTGCGCACCATGCGAGAGATATGGGACGTGCCGACCCGGCTTGGCCTGTCCATCCCCGAGCATCTGCGGGTATAGGGTTCACAGGGCGCAGCAAGCGTCCGGAGGAACGTCCTGATGCGCCTGACCTTCAAACTGGCATTGGCCGTGGCGCTGCTGGCGTCGCACGTCGCGTGGGCGGAGTTGCCCGGCACGATCAAAATCGGCGTGCTGAATGACCAGTCTGGTCCATTCGGAGACCAATCAGGGCGCGGCTCATTGATCGCGGCGCAACTGGCGGCTGAGGATTTCGCGCGCGAGGCGCCGGGGACCAAGGTCGAGATCGTCTATGGCGACCACCAGAACAAGCCGGATATCGGCAGCTCGATCGTGCGGTCGTGGGTGGATCGGGACGGCGTGGCCGCGGTGGCGGACGCGGTGAACTCGTCCGTAGGCCTTGCGGTGAACGATGTGCTGCGCGACCGGCACCGGACCTTCATCGCAACCAACGTCGGCACGTCGGACCTCACGGGCAAGTTCTGCGCGCCGACGACGGTGCAGTGGACGTTCGACACCTGGGCATTCGGCAACAGCGCGGCGCGGGCTTTGAAGGATCTCGGGCCGTTCTACTTCGTCGGCTTCGACTATGCGCTGGGCGCCGTGCTGGAGCGGGATACGACGGCGGTGCTGACGAGCCTGGGCGGCAAGGTGGCCGGGTCGATCAAGCACCCGCTGGGGACGACGGACTTCTCGTCCTACTTGCTCCAGGCGCAGTCGTCGGGGGCGAAAGTGATCGCATTTGCCTCGACGGGCCTCGATTTCATCAATGCGGCCAAGCAGGCGGCCGAGTTCGGCGTGACGAGGACCGCGACGCTCGCCGGCCTGTTCACCCAGATCACCGACGTCGAGGCGCTGGGATTGCCGGCGGCCCAAGGATTGCTGCTGACCGAGGCGTTCTATTGGGACCTGAATGACGGCACCCGCGCCTTCGCCCGGCGGTTTGCCGAGCGCATGCCGGGCCGGGTGCCGACCGAGAACCAGGCCGGCGTTTATTCCTCCATCATGGCCTACCTGCGCGCGGCAAAGCTCGCGGGCAGCGTCGAGGGTGAGAAGGTAGTCGAGGCGATGCGCCGGGCGCCGATCGAGGATCCGCTGTTCGGCACCGTTACGGTGCGGCCGGACGGCAGGGCGGTCCACGCCATGTATGTGTTCCGCGTGAAGACGCCGGCGCAGTCGACTTCGCGGTGGGACCTATATTCGCTGGTATCCACCATTTCGGCCGAAATCGCGTTTCGGCCGATGGCGGAGGGTGGGTGCCCGATGGTGGCCGCGAGCGGCGCAAAATAGCCCGGAACCTCCGGCCTTCGTGATCGTTGCCCGTCCTGAACGGGTGCTGGGGCGTTGGGCCGCGGCGTTCCAACTTTATTGGACGGACGCGATGTTGGGCAGCACTTGGACGATCGCTAAAGAAACGGTTGCGGATTTCCTTGAGGACAATGTTTTGAGCCGCGGCGCATCGATTGCCTATTTCACTATTTTCTCGATTGCGCCGATTCTGGTCATCTGTATCGCTATTGCCGGCCTGGTCTTTGGGCAAAAGGCGGCACAGGGCGCCATGGTGGGGCAGCTGCAGGGCCTGATGGGCGATCAGGGCGCGGAGGCGGTGCAGGCAATGGTCGCCAGCGCCGGCAACAAGTCGAGCGGCATTTGGGCGACGGTGATCGGCATCGTGACCCTGCTGATCACAGCGACTGGCGTCTTCGGCGAGATGCAAACCTCGCTGAACGCGATCTGGAAGGCGGAGGCGCCGACCGGGGTGACCGGCATGTTGAAGGCGCGGGCGGCAGGCCTTGGTTTGGTCGCCGCGCTGGGCTTTTTACTGCTGGTTTCGCTGGTGGTGAGCGCTGGGCTTTCGGCGTTGGGCAGCTACCTGAACAGCTTCATCCCAGGTATCGGGACCATTTTACAGGTCGTCAATTTCCTGATTTCTTTCCTAATGGTGGCAGCCTTGTTCGCCGCGATCTACAAAATTCTGCCGGATCGCCAGTTGGCGTGGAAGGACGTGATCGTCGGGGCGCTCGCGACCTCCCTGCTGTTCACGATCGGCAAGACGCTGATCGGGCTGTATATCGGCAGCAGCGCGGTGGCGAGCAGCTATGGCGCCGCCGGCGCCTTGGTGATCGTGCTGCTGTGGATCTACTATTCCTCGCTGATCTTCCTGCTGGGTGCCGAGTTCACCAAGGTTTGGGCCAGCCATCACGGCAGCGCCGAGGCATTCGCAGCCCGTACCGACCAGCCCGCTGCCGCAGCGCCGGCCGCCGCGCCGCAGTCCGCGGTGCAGGCGGTGCTCGCCCACACCGCGACGCACAAAACGCCCATTGGGGTATTCGAGATCGCAGCGCTCGGGACGCTGCTGCTCGTAGCGTTCCAGAGCCATAATCGCCGATAAGCAAAAGCTCTTTCCCCCTGGGAGATGGTTGGATGAGGGCCGGCAAACGTCATGAGATCCATTGCCTCCGCCACCCTCACCCCGACCCTCTCCCGGCGGGAGAGGGAGGCGATCAGTATCTTTTATACGGCAGGAACTTGCCGGACATCGTCATCTTCACCCGGTCGCCTTTCTGGTCGGGCTGGCGCTCCAGGGTCATGTCGAAATCGATCGCGCTCATGATGCCGTCGCCGAACTCCTCGTGGATCATGTCCTTCCACGTCGTGCCATAGACCTGGATCAGCTCGTAGAACCGGTAGATTAGCGGGTCCGTTGGCACGGCGGTCGGCAGCGAGCCGCGATACGGCGCCTCGGCCAGCAGCGCCGTCTCGTCTTCGGATAGGCCAAACAGTACGCCGGCCTTTTCGGCGGTCTCCTGCGTCATGCTCATCTGGCCCAGGCAGGCAGCGCAAACCCACACGGGCGCGTGGCCGAGCTTCCCCGCGACCTCGGCCCAGGTCCAGCCCTTCTGCTTCTTGATGCCGCGGATCTTCAGGCCCAAGGCGGTCTTTGCGTCGTTCAACTGATGGTCTCCTCGATGATGGAAGCGGCGGGGCGCACCTCCGGCACGTGCCGCCCGTCCCACCCTCCCGGCCGCGCGCCGGCCAGGGTGCGGGAGCGCGTGACCAGGAATTCCAAGATCGTGCCGCCGTCTGGCGCCTCGAGCCTGGCCAGGATACTCAGGATCGTCGTCTTGCCGCAGCCGGAATGGCCGATCAGCGCCACTAACTCGCCGCGCTCAACGCCGAACCAGACGTCGCGGAATACCGGGCGGTCGCCATAGCGGCGGGAGATGCCCTCGATGCTCAGCCAGGCGCGTGACACTGCCCTACTCCCGCCAGGCTATGGCCCGGGCGGTGCGCCCGAGCGCCAGGTCGAGCGCCATGCCGACCAGCCCGATCACCAGGATCGCCACCGCGATGTCGGCGATGGCGAGGTTGTTCCACTGGTTCCAAACAAAGTAGCCAATGCCGGTGCCGCCCACCAGCATCTCGGCCGCGACGATTACGAGCCAAGCGATGCCGATGCTGATGCGTTCAGCCGCCACGCGGACCGCGGCGCTGCCGAGCTCCTCGACGCTGTCGCAGCCCAGATGTGTGCCGCCGCAACGGCAGGTCGTTGGATGGATGGTCAATGGCGCTGTCCCGTGTGGTTAGCCCGAGGGAGCAATCCATGTGCCAATGTGCCGCCGCAGCGGCAGGCGAGCTGGCAGCCGCCCGGACCCGGCTTCTACGCCTTGACGGTGCTGGACGCCGACGGCACCGTGGCGCGTGCGTCGGTTCGGGTCCAATGAAAACAGTCAATACGCCTATCCTGCAGATCGCGTATGAGGAGGCGGGACCGCCCGACGGCCAGCCGGTGCTGCTGCTGCACGGGTGGCCCTATGACATCCATGCGTTCGATGCCGTGGTCCCCACGCTGGCGCAGGCTGGGCACCGGGTGATCGTGCCCTATCTGCGCGGCTTCGGGCCGACGCGGTTCCTTTCGGAGGCCACGCCGCGGTCCGGTGAGCAGGCGGCGCTGGGGGCGGACGCGCTGGCGCTGATGGACGCGCTGGCGCTGCCCTCGGCCGTGCTTGCCGGATACGACTGGGGCGGCCGGGCGGCCTGCGTCGTGGCGGCGCTGTGGCCGGACCGGGTGCACGGCTTGATCTCCGTGGGCGGCTACAATATCCAGGATATCGCCGGCTCCGTCGTGCCCGCCGCTCCCGAGCAGGAGCTTCGGCATTGGTATCAATATTATTTTCACGGGGAGCGTGGCCGGGCTGGGCTTGCGGCGCATCGCCGGGCGTTCTGCCGGCTGTTATGGCGGCTGTGGTCGCCGAGCTGGGCGTTCGACGACGCGACGTTCGAGCGGACGGCGGCGGCGTTCGACAACCCGGATTTCGTGGACGTGACGGTACAATCCTACCGCCACCGCTTCGGTTACGCCCCGGGCGACCCGGCGCTGGAGGCGGTCGAACGGCGCTTGGCGCAGCAGCCGGCCATTGGCGTCCCGACGGTCGTGCTGCACGGCGAGGATGACGGCGTTGCACCCGCGTCACAGTCGGAGCAGGCCGCCCGCCATTTCACCGGTCCCTACGTGCGGCAGGTCGTGCCGGGCGTCGGCCACAACCTGCCGCAGGAGGCGCCGGGCTCGTTCGCCCTGGCGGTGCTGAGCCTGTTCAGTCGATGATGGCCTGATACACGAGGGCGCTGATCAGCTCGCGGTAGTGCCAGCGCGCCGGGCCGGGGGTGTGGGCCATGAATACGACGGCCAGGCGCTCGTGCGGGTCGACCCACCAGTTGGTGCCGCTGGCGCCGGGCCAGGAGAACTCGCCGACCGAGCCCAGCGAGTGGACGATCCCCGGCGTGGTGCGGACCGCGAGGCCGAGGCCGAAGCCGAAATCGGCCCGCGTCGGGTCGGCGTTGCCGATCAGGTTGCGGACCTGCGGGCCCAACTGGTTCGCGGTCATGTACTCGACGGTTTTCCGGCCCAAGATGCGGGTGCCGTGATACTCGCCGTGGTTCAGCAGCATGGTGGCGAACCGCATGTAGTCGCCGGCGGTCGACACGGCGCAGCCGCCGCCGCACTCGAATTTGGTGGGCTGCAGGGCGTTTGGCCCGACGGTTTGCGGCTGCCCGGTCTCCGGGTCGGTGGGTAGCGCGCGGGCGTAGCGGACGGCATTGGCGGCGGGGATGACGAAACCGGTGTCGGCCATGCCGAGCGGCCTGAACAGGACCGCATCGAGGTTGGCGCCTAGGCTCTGTTCGGTCAGTGATTCGACGATCAGGCCCGTCACGTCCAGGCCGAAGCCGTAGTCCCAGACCGCGCCGGGCTGGTTCAGCAACGGCAGGCTGGCGAGCTTGGCCAGGAACTCGGGGCCGGTCAGTTGTTCGGCGGCTGCGGCGCTACCGGCGGGATAAAGCTTGTGCACCGCAGTGACGCCGCGGCCGCCATAGATGAGGCCAGAGGTGTGGGTCATCAGGTCGCGGATGGTAATCGGCCGGGCGGCGGGCGTCGTGCCCGTGATAGCGGTGCCGGCCGCGTCGAGTGTGGCAACCTTCATGTCGCGGAAGGCCGGCAGGTATTTGGCGACGGGGTCGTCGATCAGCAGCTTGCCTTGCTCCTCGAGGTTGAGCGCGGCGACGGCGGTCATCGGCTTGGTCATGGAGGCGATGTTGAATATCGTGTCGGTGGTCATGGGCGTGCCGGCGACCTTGTCGCGATAGCCGTACGCCTGAAACATCACCAGCTTGCCGTTGCGGGCGATGGCGATGACGGCGCCGGGCAGCTTGCCGGCGTCGATGTCGGCGCGCAGGACCTCGCCGATGCGGGCGAGGCGTTCGGGCGACATGCCGGCGTCCTCGGGCCGGGCGCGGGGAGAGGATCGGTGGGTGCGGTTGGCGGTGATTCGGCCCGGACGGGGATTGCGGCCATCAGGGTAAGGGTGAGTAGGAGGAGTTTGAGCATGGGCGTCTCCCGGTTTTGCTTTGGCCGGAGCGTGGCATGGGTGTGGGCCACGCGCTACGGCAAAGAACGAGTACACGGAAGAGTCGTGAACCGGAATCACGCATGACATATGTAGCACGTGTATGTGCTGTCATCACGTGCATGAGGGAGGGGATCGCATGGTGAAAGTCATTACGTTGCGAAAAACTAATCAAAGCTTTGCCCGTTGCGTTCGCGAGGTTGAGGCTGGAGAGGATTATCTCATCACCCGCAATGGCATCCTCAATAAATTTAGTATCTAACTCGTTTTCCTTCACTATAGACGTTATATTGCGCGTTTGACAATTCATGCCGTCTTTACTATAAAAGTAACAGATATATTGTTTTGTCCTGGTCTGTCTAGACCAAGGATTCAAGTGTGTTTTAGGCACAAAATGCTGCTGCTTAGCGCGGTCGTGCATTCAGGTGTGATCTGATGAAATGAGGTTTGCAGGAAATTATATGCTTATGGATACGCAGGTAGTTTCAGCGTTGAAATAACCTTTATCTATGCCTATCCACTGTGCTTCAAGAATGATCGTTAAAATAAGCTATAGGCATCAACCCTCGCACCTCCTCCGCCCGCAGCATGTTCGCAATCAGCCGCGACGCCGAAAACTAGCGATTCAGCGGATCTGCCTAGCGCGATCGGGCTCGCAGCAGGCTATTAATCGCTGAGGCGTGCGCACACGGGCGGCCAAAATTTCAACCGCAGCTCGAGCGCAATCACCCACGCTCCGGTAACAGCCCGTGCTGGAAATCGGCCCGTGAAACGCCTATGCTTACATTATGAAGGGTTCCGCCGATAGCGCCGTTACGCCCGCTGAATGGGTTGAGAGCCTTGCTCGCAGCAAGGCTCAGGTCGCGGCCGGTCAGACTGTTCCGCTCCTACCTATTCTCGACCGGTTGCGCGCTTCTGCCGACCGTCTTGAGGCGGCGCAGGACAAATCACCCGACGAGGTTAAGCAGACCGCCGGGCAGTGATCGCGCTTACGCCAGAAGCAAGCGCCCAACTCGACGTCCTCGAACGGTTCTATGTCGAAAAACAGCGTCCACAGGCGCTCCGCAACCTCGGCTACGCGCTCGCGGAAGCCAGCCTCATCATCCTAAATGCGCCCGAACGCGGCATGGCGGCGCCACGCCCCTACCCAGAACTCTCCACATTCGGCCTCTTATGGCTCAAGTGCGGCCGATACTGGATTGCCTATGATCTTCGTGGCCCAACCATCGCTGGTGTATTCTTTGACACCGACGACGTTCCAGACCGCCTGCGATGAAGCCGCATAGTCTCACGCCTCGCATCCCTCCGCCCGAAGCAGGTCCACCACCGCCCCCGCCGGCACGTCGGCACTCGTAAAAGCCTGCCCAATCCCCCGCGCCAGCACGAAATGCAGCGCCCCATCACGCATCTTCTTATCCCGCCGCATGTTCGCAATCAGCCGCGACGCCGAAAACCGCCGGTTCAGCATCCCCGGCTCGCTCGGCAACCCCACCGCATTCAAATGCTCCGCCACTCGCACCGCATCGCCCGGCGAGCACAGCCCCAACTGTGCCGACAGCCGGAACGCCAGCCCCAAACCCACCGCCACCGCCTCCCCATGCAGCAGCGCGCCGCCATAGCCGACCTCGGCCTCCAGCGCGTGCCCAAACGTGTGCCCCAGGTTCAACAAGGCGCGCCCATCCGCCGGACGCTCCTCGCGCTCGTCGTCGCCGACCACGGCGGCCTTGAAGGCGCAGGCGCGCAGGATCGCCTCGGCCTGGACCTCGCGGTCACCCGCGGTTAGCGCCGCGCCATGCTCCTCGCACCAATCGAAGAATGCCGCATCGCCGATCAGCCCGGCCTTCACCACCTCCGCATAGCCCGCCCGCAGCTCACGGCCATGCAGCGTGCCGAGCGTGCCGGTGTCGGCCAGCACGAGCCGCGGCTGGTGGAATGCGCCGACCAGGTTCTTGCCGTGCACGGTGTTGATGCCGGTCTTGCCGCCGACGCTGCTGTCGACCTGGGCCAGCAGGGTCGTCGGCACCTGGACGAACGGCAGGCCGCGTAGGGTCGTGGCGGCAGCGAAGCCTGCGAGGTCGCCGACCACGCCGCCGCCGAGCGCGATCACGGTCGTGCGCCGCTCGACCCCGGCATCCAGCAGGCCATCCACCACGCGGGCATAGCTCGCCATGCTTTTCGACGCCTCGCCGGGCGGCACGACGATCTGCTGTGCCGCAATACCGGTCTGCGCCAGGCCATGCAGCAGCGCCGGCAGATGCAGCGCGGCCACCGTCGCGTCGGTGACCACGACGGCGCGTTTCTGCGGGATGACCGGCGCCAGCAGCGCCCCGGCGCGGGCCAGCAGGCCGTCGCCGACCACGACGTCGTAGGCAGCAGAGTCGAGCGTGACCGCCAGACGCCGCGGCGGCCGCCAATCATGCAGCGCCTGCAGCACCTTGCTCGTGGTGAAATCCGGCGGTTCGTCGCCGCAATCGACGACGATGTCGGCCTCGGCATATACCGGATGCCGCTGCTCCATCAGCCGGCCCAGGATTTCCACCGGGTCGCCGTTCTGCAAAAGGGGGCGGTTGTTGCGGGATGCGACACGGCGCACGAGAGTCGGCAGCTTGCAGCGCAGCCAAACCGACACGCCGTCGGCCCGGATCGCGGCGCGGGTCCCGGCGTCCATGAACGCGCCGCCGCCGGTTGCCAGCACCAGCGGGTCGTTGGCCAGCAGCCGGCGGATCACCCGGCGCTCCCCGTCGCGAAAATCCTGCTCGCCATAGCGGCGGAACAGCTCGGGGATGCTGCACCCGGCGGCAAGCTCGATCTCGATGTCGGCGTCGCGGAACGGCGTCCCCAGGCGCGCTGCGACTCGGCGGCCGATGCTGGTCTTGCCGGCGCCCATCAGGCCGACCAGCACGATGCTGCGTCCCGCGAGCCGGGCGGGAAGCTCGGATACGGCCCCCGAAACGTCTTTCAGCCCGGCTCTGCCGAGAGCATTGTTGCGCGTCATAGCGCCAAAGACTAGCACAAGGAGCAACGTCGCGGCCAAGATGGCCCTTGTGGTCCGATTCTGGCGCTCGGTTCCCGGGCGCTCAGGGAAACGGTCCACCACTAAGGTAAGGTCATGAGCCGAGTTCTGCTGATTGCTATCGCCGCCGTGCTGCTGCTCGCTGTAGTGGGCGTCCTCATGCTCGGCGCCTTCCCGCCGCAGCCGCGGACCGAGCAGGTGCAGCACGTGCTGCCGAACGACCGCTTCCAGCCTCGATAGCGCCGGTCATGGCCAATTCTGCATTAGATCGCCACGTCGAGGCGTTCCTGGAGATGCTGGCGGCCGAGCGGGGCGCCGCGCGGAACACTCTCGGGGCCTATGACGCGGATCTCGAGGCGTTTGCCGCCTACGCCGCGGCCCGGGGCGAGCGCCCCGGCGGCGCCAGCGAGGCTACGCTGCAGGGCTACATGCGGTCCTTGCACGGCGTGGTGGCGGCCCGGACCGCGGCGCGGCGGCTCTCGTGCCTGCGCGGGTTCTACCGGTTCTTGTTGCAGAATGGGGTGCGGACGGACGATCCGGCCATGCTGCTGGACGCGCCGCGCCTGCCTGCGACCTTGCCGAAATACCTGACCGAGGCCGAGATCGACGCGCTGCTGGCCGCCGCCGCTGCCCGGCCCGGCGTCACCGGCCTGGTGGGCCGCGCTGCGCTCGAAATCCTCTATTCCACCGGCCTGCGTGTGTCGGAGCTGCTGGGCCTGCCGCGGGCCGCGCTGGCCGGCGCTTCCGAAATGCTGATCGTGCGCGGCAAAGGCGGGCGGGAGCGCATGGTGCTGCTGTCCCAACGCGCCAAGGCCGCTGCCGCGGCGCTGAACGGCGTCACCGACGGCAAGTGGCTGTTCCCGGGCCGCGATCCGCGCCATGCCATGACGCGCCAAGGCTTTGGCCTGCTGCTGAAGCAGGCGGCGCTCGCGGCCGGGCTCGACCCCGCGCGCGTCAGCCCGCATGTGCTGCGGCACAGCTTTGCCAGCCACATGCTGGCGCATGGCGCCGATCTGCGCAGCCTGCAAACCCTGCTGGGCCACGCCGACATCGCCACGACGCAGATCTACACCCACGTCTTGGCCGAGCGGCTGCAGCAGCTTGTCGCGCTGCACCATCCCCTGGCGGAACAATTCCCACCGCGCTAAGTCCCCGGGGATGCGTCACTTCCTGGACTTTGAAAAACCGGTCGCCGAGCTCGAACGCACGATTGAAGAACTGCGCCGCACCCAAGAACCCGGCGGCATCAACATCGAGGACGAGGTCGAACGCCTGACCGACAAAGCGGACAAGCAGCTCCGCCTGACCTACGCCAAGCTCAGCCCTTGGCAGAAGACCCAGGTCGCCCGCCACCCGGAGCGTCCGCACACGCTCGACTACATCAACGGCCTGATCACCGAGTTCACTCCGCTCGCTGGCGACCGCGCGTTCGCCGAGGACGCCGCGGTGGTCGGCGGGCTCGGGCGCTTCAACGGCCGGTCAGTCGTCGTGTTGGGCACCGAGCGCGGGTCCGACACCGAGTCCCGCGTCGCCCATCATTTCGGCATGGCCCGGCCCGAGGGCTATCGCAAGGCGCGCCGCCTGATCGAACTCGCCGGCCGCTTCGGCCTGCCGCTGCTGACCTTTGTGGACACTGCCGGCGCGTTCCCCGGCATCGACGCCGAGACCCGCGGCCAAGCCGAGGCGATCGCGCGGTCCATCGAGGCCTGCCTGGTCGCTCCGATTCCGATCGTCGCCACCATCATCGGCGAGGGCGGCTCCGGCGGCGCCATCGCCTTAGCGACCGGGGACCGGGTGCTGATGCTGGAGCACTCGGTTTATTCGGTGATCTCGCCCGAGGGATGCGCCAGCATACTATGGCGGGACGCGGCGCAGGCCTCGGTCGCGGCGGAGGCATTGCGGCTGACGGCGCTGGACCTGCACGCGCTGCGGATCATCGACGCCATCGTGCCGGAGCCGATCGGCGGCGCGCATCGCATGCCCGCCGAGGCGGTCGTCAACGTGGGCGCCGCGGTGCAGGAGGCGCTGTCGCCGCTGCTGGCGCTCGACGCCGCCACCTTGCAGGCGCGCCGGCGCGAGAAGTTCCTCGCCATGGGCCGCGACGCACCGCCCTGATTAAAGCCCTTTCCCCCGGGAAAGGGAGCAGGAGGTGGTCAGCGTCGGTCGCGCGGGATAGCCTGCGGCGACGCTACGGACCGAGCCATGCCCCCCGACGCCCCATTTTTGCAAACACCCCCGCCCGACGCTTTGCCTTTCGACCCGACCGAGGGCCAATCCACCCGCGGCCTGTTCATGCGGGTGTTCCCGTCCATCTGCCTGCCGATGTTCCTGGCGGCGGTCGACCAGACCATCGTCGCGACGGCACTTCCCGCCATCGCCGGCACGCTCGGCGAGGTCGAGCGGGTATCCTGGATCGTCGTCTCCTACCTGATGGCCACCACCATCGCCGCCCCGGTGTATGGCCGACTCGGCGACGCGCTCGGGCGCAAGCGGCTGCTGTTCCTTGCCTTGGCCATCTTCATGGTCGCGTCCGTCGCCTGCGCGTCCGCGCCCACGCTGCTATGGCTGACCGCCGCCCGCGTGCTGCAGGGCTTCGGTGGCGGCGGGCTGATGACCCTGTCGCAGGCCCTGGTGGGCGAGAGCGTGCCGCCGCGGGAGCGGGGGCGCTACCAGGGCTACCTCGCTTCCATCTTCATGGTGTCATCCACCTTCGGGCCTGTCGCGGGCGGCTGGCTCACCCAGCACTTCGGCTGGCAGTCGGTGTTCCTGATCAACCTGCCGCTTGGCGTGCTGGCGGCGGTGCTGGCGCTGCGGCTGCCGAACCGGATGCCGCCGCGGTCCAAGCTGCGCTTCGATTGGCTGGGGCTGGTGCTGTTCGCGGGTTTCGTCGTTGCACTGCTGCTGGCGCTGGAGCGCGGCCAGCGCATCTCGTATGCAGCACTCCCAGCCGTCGCCGGGCTGGTAGCCCTCGCGGTGGCATCGCTATGGCTGCTGCTGCGGCAGGAACGGCGGACCAACATGCCGCTGATCCCGGTGTCGCTGCTGCGGCTGCCGGCGATCTGGCGGGCGGATGCGATGGGCGCCTGCGTCGGGGCCACTATCGTCTCATGCGTCACCTTCATTCCGATCTACCTGCAGGTGGTGCGCGGGGCGACGCCGGGGATGGTGGGGCTGCTGCTGCTGCCGCTCACGGCCGGGATTGCATTAGGCTCGCTGCTGACGGGCAGGATGATCGCCCGTACTGGCAGGACCGCAGTGTTCCCGTCATTCGGCCTGATATCCGTCACCTTGTGCCTGCTGTTCCTGGCGTTGGGTGCCGGGTTGCTGCCGACACTGTGGCTGCCGGCGGTGTTCCTGGTGCTGTCGGTTTCGCTCGGCACCGCCATGCCGGTCGTGCAAACCACCGTGCAGATGGTGGCAGGTTCGAAGAACCTGGGTGCCGCGTCCGCATCGGTGCAGTTCTCGCGCTCAATCGGCGCGGCGCTGGGCACGGCGCTGGTGGGGGCAATCCTGTTCGCCGTGCTGGCCGCGATAGACTCGGGAGCGGCCGCACTGTTCGCAGAGCTTGTCCAGCGCGGCCCGGTCGTGCTCGACGGCCTGGACGCCGCTCAGCGCGCCGTGGTTGCGACCGAGATCGGCTCGGCGTTCCGCGCAGCGTTCATCTGCATCGCCGTGTTCTCCGGCACTGGCCTCGTGCTGGCCTGGTCGCTGCCGGTGCGGAGGCTATAGCCGCCCGACACGGATGCCGCCAGCACGAGCGCCGCAGCCACCAACACCGTGACCCAGCGCGCCGGCAGCGTCCACTCCTTGCCAGCCAGCAGGTTGTCGCACTCGTTCATGACAGGGCCTCCGCCAAATCCAGATGGAACCGGTTGCCGGCCGTCGTCGCCTCGATGTGCCCAGCGCGGATCACCCAGTCGCCGAAGCGCTCGCCCTCCGCACGCTGGGCCGCATAGTCGTGCAGCAGCGGCGTGAGCGCCGCCAGGATGCCGTCATGGTCGACGTCCCGGCGATACAGCTTGTTCAGCCGGGTGCCATCGGGCGCGGCGCCGAGATACAGGTTGTAGCGGCCGGGTCCACGGCCCACCATGGCGATCTCGGCCAGATATGGCCGGGCGCAGCCATTCGGGCATCCCGTCATGCGCAGCACGATCGGCTGCTCGCGCAGCCCGGCCACGTCCATCACCGCCTCGATCTCGGTAATGAGGCTTGGCAGATAGCGCTCGCTTTCGGCCAAGGCCAGGCCGCAGGTCGGCAGCGCCACGCAGGCCATGGATGCCTGACGCAGCGCGGAGACGCCCTCACTGAGCCCGTGCTGCTGCAGCAGGTTCTCGATCCCCGCCTTATCCTCCGGCGCGATGCCGGCGATGATGAGGTTCTGGTTCGCGGTCATCACGAACTCGCCGCGGTGCACGTTGGCGATGGCGCGCAACCCGGACATCAGCCGACGCTGGGGCAGGTCGTGCACCCGGCCGTTCTCGACGAACAGGCCGTATTGCGACGTCCCATCCGGCGACTGCGACCAGCCCGCGCGGTCCCCGGTGCCGGTGAATGCAAACCCATGCGCAGCCGCCAGCTTATAGCCGAGATGCTGCTCGACCTCGGCCCGGAAGGCATCCACGCCCATCTGTTCGATGGTGTATTTCAGCCGCGCATGCTTGCGGACGCTGCGGTCGCCGTTGTCGCGCTGCACGCGGATGACGGCGTCGGCCACCGCGACCGCCTGGTCCGGCGTGCAGAAGCCGATTACGTCGCCAGTGCGCGGGAAGGTGTCGGTTTCACCGTGCGTCATGCCCATACCGCCGCCAACCGAGACGTCGTAGCCGATGACGGCGCCGTCCCGCTCGATGGCGATCAGGCCCAGGTCGTGCGCGAACACGTCCACGTCGTTCTGCGGCGGAACGGCGACGGCGATCTTGAACTTACGCGGCAGGTAGGTCGTGCCATACAGCGGCTCGAACTCCGGCTCGCCGCCTGCGACGCGCTCCTCGCCCAGCCAAATCTCGTGCCAGGCGCGGCTTTTGGGCAGCAGGTCGTCGCTCAGCTTCTTGGCGAGCGCCAGCGCCTCGGCGTGGGCCGGGCTGGCGTGCGGGTTCGACGTGCAGATGACGTTGCGGTTCACGTCGCCGCAGGCCGCGATGGTGTCGAGCAGCGCGTCGTTCATGGCCGAGATCGCGGGCGCCAGGTTGCCCTTGATGATGCCGTGGAACTGCACGGTCTGCCGGGTGGTGAGGCGGATGGTGCCGTTGGCCCGCTCCCGCGCGATCTCGTTCAGCTGCAGCCACTGTGTTGCACTGACGCGACCGCCGGGAATACGCAGGCGCGCCATGAAGCTGATCGCCGGCTCCATGCGCTTGCGCCCGCGCTCGGCCCGCAGGTCGCGGTCGTCCTGCTGGTAGATGCCGTGAAACTTGGTCAGCTGGGTGTCGTCATCGGCCAGCGCGCCGGTGACGACGCGGCCCAGGCCCTCGGCGATGGTGCCGCGCAGCGCCTTGCTGCGGGCCTTGATGCCTTCGTTTTTAGACGGGGCGGGCACGACGATGGTGTCGGGCATGATCGGTATTCCTAGTAAACGTCGAGCAGATAGCGGCCTTGCTGCTTCAAGCCGGCCAGGCGTTCTTCCGCGGCTTCGGGCGAAATGGCGGCCCTGTCGGCGATGATGTCGCGCAGCGTCGTGTGGACGTCGCGCGCCATGCGGACCTGGTCGCCGCAGACGTAAATCTGCGCCCCGTCCTCAAGCCAGGCGTGCAGGTCGCGGCGGTTGTCCCACATGCGATGCTGCACGTAGCTCTTGGCGTCCTGATCGCGCGAGAACGCGACGTCCAGCCGGCCCAGCACGCCGCGCTCGAGCATGTCCTGCCATTCGAGCTGATACAGGAAGTCGTGCGTGTAGCGCTGGTCGCCGAAGAACAGCCAGCTTTTGCCGCTCAGCCCGGCGGCGTCGCGCTCCTGCATGAAGGCGCGGAACGGCACGACCCCGGTGCCGGGTCCGATCATGATGACCGGGGTGGCCGGATCGGCCGGCAGGCGAAAATGCGGGTTCGCCTTCACGTGGATGCCAAGGTGGTCGCCCGCACGGCGGCGGTCGGCGATATGGGTCGAGGCCACGCCGGCGCGGTCGCGCCCGTGCGCCTCGTAGCGGACGGCGCCGACCAGCAGATGCGCCTCCTCCCCGACCATCGCTTGGCTGGACGCCACGGAATAGAGCCGCGGCGGCAGCGGACGCAGCAGGCCCGTCAGCTGCGCCGGCGTCAGCCGGTTCGGAAACGCGCTCAGCAAGTCGACAACCTGGCGGCCCGGCAAAAACGCGTCCAACCGCTCCTTATCGGTGGCGAGCGCCTCGATGGCCGGATCCTTGGTGAGCTCGGCTAGGCTGCGGACGAGGTATGCAGACAAGGTGTTCACGTCGTGGCGCGTGAGCAGGGCCGCGTGCAGCTCGGTGTTCCCCGCCTGCCCAGCCGCATCCAGCACCGCCTCGACGGCGGCCGGGTCGTTCTCCGGCGCGATGCCGATCGCGTCGCCGGGTTGGTAGGTCAGCCCGGAACCGGCGAGGGACAGCTCGACGTGGAAGGTCTGCTTCAGGGACCGGCTGGAATTGAGGTTCACCAGGTCGGTGATCTCGGCCTGGAACGGGTTGGACTTGCTATACTCGCGGGCGTCAACTGTGCCGAAGTCGACGTGGATCACGCTCGGGCTTGGCTCGGCCTCGGCGCCGCGCAGTTCCGGCAGCGTGGTGGCAAGCCAAGCAGCGGCCGGCGCGTCGTAGTCGAGGTCGCATTCCAGCAGCGGCGCGGCGCGACGGCCCCCCAAGGCGGCCAGGCGCTCGTCGAGGATGCGGCCGGTGGCGCAGAACTGCGCGTAAGCGCGGTCGCCCAGCGCCAGCACGGCGAAGTTGACCTTTTCCATACGCGGCGCGTCGTCGGCCAGCATCGCGGCCAAGAACCCGGTGGCGCGCGCCGGCGCCTCGCCCTCGCCCCAAGTGCTGGCGATCACCAGCAGCCGTTCGGTGCGGGCCAGGTCGGCCGGCGTCGCCTCGGCTGCGTCCAGCACGCGCGGGGCGAAGCCGAGGCGCGCAGCGTCACGGCCGGCGCGGCGGGCCAGGGCCTCGGAATTGCCGGACTCGGTGGCGAACAGGATGGTGAGCGCCGGGCGTGCCACCGGGGCGGCTGCGGCTGCGGCGGCAGGGGCGCCGGCGGCCTCGTAGCCGGCCAGGAACCCAGCAAGCCAGCTCCGCTGCGTCGGGCTGGTGTGCTCGATCACCCGGTTGAGCGTGGCGATGGCGTCGGGCGGGAAGGGGGCGTTGGTGGGCAGCCGGGCCGGGGCGGTCATGATAGGGCTGCTGGGCGAACGGGCATGCGCGGTAAGTCTCCGACGAGGTCTCGGACTTACAAGAAGGATTTTCTACGCGGGGTGCAATATGCCCGCGGAAATAGGAAGCCTATGCCACAGGCCGCGGGAACGACAGTAGTTGAGTGCTACAATCAAGGGTAATGGCAGAGCAGAAATCTACCGTCAGGACGTGAGCGCCTTCGCTGCCGCCATGACCTCGGCCGCGTGCCCCGGCACTTTCACCTTGCGCCAGATGCGGGCGATGCGGCCTTGGGCGTCGACTAGGACCGTGCTGCGGTCGACGCCCATATAGCTTTTGCCATACATCGACTTCTCGACCCAGGCGCCATAGGCCTCGACGACGCTGCCGGAATCGGATGCCAACGGGAAGCTGAGGGCGTATTTTTCTGCGAACCGTTCGATCGGCTTCATCGCGTCTTTCGACACGCCGATCACCTCGACGCCGATGGTGCCGAGCTCGGGCAAGGCTTCCTGGAACGCCTGCGCCTCCTTGGTGCAGCCGGGCGTGTCGGCTTTTGGATAGAAATACAGCACGAAAGGCCGGCCGGCTTGGGCGGCCAGGCTAACGGTGCGGCCGCCGCTCGCCGGCATCTCGAACAGCGGGGCGGCGGCGCCTTCGGCTATGCTCATTCCGGATTTCCTATCAGGGTGACGAAAGCCTCGCGCACATCCTGCGCCGTGCGGTCCAGCGTGGCACGAAGCTCGGGCAGCGCAAGCCCCGGAACGCCGATCACGCGCAGCAGCGCCTCCGCCGCCGGGATCGGCAGCTCGGTGGCGCCACGGCCTACGGTGATGCGGACCATGCTCTGCACCGTGCGCCACAGCCGGTCCGCCCGGATCAGCATTGCGGCGGTCTCGGGCGGCAGCCGGCCTTCATCTGCCAAGTATTGCAGCCCGGCACGGGTGGCCTGGTGCCCCGGCCGCACGCCGTGGATCAGTTGCAGGGTTTGCGCGATGAACTCGACCTCAATGCCGCCGCCGGGCCGCATCTTCACGTCCCAGGGTCCGGCGGGCGGCAGCTCGCGCAACAGGCGTCCGCGCATCGAGGCGGCATCGGCGCGGGTTGCCGCAGGGTCTTTGGAGGTGGCAAGCGCCGTGGCGATCGCCGCCTGCGTGCGCGCCCGGATCGCCGGTGCCCCAGCCACCACACGGGCGCGGGTCAGCGCCATACGCTCCCAGGTCCAGGCGTCCTGGGCGTGGTATTGGCGAAAGGAGGGCAGCGACACCGCGACCGGCCCCTTGTTGCCGGACGGACGCAGCCGCATGTCGACTGCATATAGCGGACCCTCGGCGCCGGGCGAGGTTAGGGCGGCGACGTAGGCGTGCGCCGCGCGGATGAACCATTGGCTCGACGCCATGGACCGGGCGCCACCGCTGCTTTCCGCGACGCCCGGCGGGTGGCTGTAGATCAGCATGAGGTCGAGGTCCGACCCGGCCATCATCTCGGCGCTGCCCGCCTTGCCCAACGCCACCACGGCCATGGCACCGCCGCGCACCCGGCCATAGCGCGCGGCGTGCGCCTCCAGCACCGGCGGCAGCAGCGCCGCCAGCGCCGCGTTCGCCAGCGCCGTACGCGCCAGGCCGGCGGCGTCCACATCCAGCCAGCCCTCCATCTGCGCCACGCACAGCCGGAACTCCTCGCCGCGCACGTGGCTGCGAATGATGGCGACGGTGTCCTCGACCGTGCGGGCGTCGACCAGGCGGCGGCGGAGCGTGCGGGCCGGGTCCGGATCGGGGCCGGCGGGCACCAGCAGGCCCTCGAGCGCCGTCGGCACCTGGGCCAAATGATCGGCGAGCGACGGGGCGGCGCCGAGCACGGCGGCGATGCGGCCCAGCAATTCCGTGTTGCGCTGGACCATCGACAGCAGCCCGACGCCGGCCGGCAGGCGGGACAGCAACGCGTCGAACCGGGCAAAGGCCGCGTCCGGGTCCGATTGCGCGCCCAGCGCCGCCAGCAGCGCCGGCAGCACGGCGTCCATCAGCTCGCGCGACCGGGTGGACCGCAGCGCGCGCAGCCGCCCGGCCTGCCATCCGCGCAAGGTCGCGATCATCCCGGCCATGTTGCGGAACCCCAGCGCGCGCAGGGCCTCGACCGTGGCGGGCGGCTCGTCCATGCCGGCGAGGTCGAGCGGCAAGGCGGTCGGGGGCGGGTCGGGCACGTCCTCGAACACCTCGGCATAGCGGGCGTGCACCCGGTCCATCTGGGTCAGCAGGTGCCGGGCGAGCGCGTCCGCATCCGGACAGCCCATGAAGACGGCGAACCGCGCGAGCTCGTCCGGTTTCGTCGGCAGCGCATGGGTTTGGCGGTCCGCGACCATCTGCAGCCGGTGCTCGGCGCCGCGCAGCACGCGATACGCGACGGTCAGCTCGGCGCAAGCCCGGCGCGTCAGGTGTCCGGCGCGGGCCAGGCGGCGCAGCGCCCCGAGCGTGGTGGGGTCGCGCAGCGCCGGGTCGCGCCCGCCCCAGACGAGCTGCAGCGTTTGGGCGGCGAACTCGATCTCGCGTATGCCGCCCTGGCCGAGCTTAAGGTCGTATCCCGCAAGCCCGAGTGCTATGCCTTCGCCGGCGATGCCGGCGGGGCCGTTCGGCAGGCCCATGCCGCGGTGCTGGTTGATGCGGCGCTTCATGGCGTGGATGTCGGCGATGGCGGCGAAGTCGAGGCCTCGGCGCCAGATGAACGGCCGGATGGCGGCGAGGAACGCGGCGCCTACCGCCAGGTCGCCAGCCACCGGCCGCGCCTTTATCATGGCGGCGCGCTCCCAGTTCTGGCCCATGCTCTCGTAATATGCGATTGCGGCCGGCAGCGCGACGGCGGGTGGCGTGGCGGCCGGGTCGGGGCGCAGGCGCAGGTCGGTGCGGAACACGTAGCCGTCGGCGTCGCGGGCCTCCATCATGGCAACTAGGCCGCGCGCCACGCGTGTGAATACCGCGCGAAGGCTTTCGATACGATCGGGCTGCGCGGCCGGGTCGAATAGCAGCACGAGGTCGATATCGCTCGAGTAGTTCAGTTCCCGCGCTCCCAGCTTCCCCATGCCCAGCACGGTGAGGCCGCAGCCATGCGCGGGCTGTGCGGGGTCCGGCAGGGTGATCTCGCCGGCCTGGTGGGCGGCGGAGACCAGGTGGTCGACGGCGAGCCGCAGTGCCGCCTCTGCCAGGTCGGACAGCACGGCGGTCACGCGAGCCTGACCCCAGATGCCCGCGATGTCGGCGATGGCCGCGGCCAATGCGACGCGCCGCTTGGCCTGCCGCATGGCGCTCGCGACCTGGGCGCGCGGCGCGGTCGGGCGTATTCCTTCCAGCGCCGCCAACGCGCCGGCGACCACGGCGGCGGGACCGTGTTCCGCCAATGCAAGCGTCGCAACGTGCTCGCGGAGCAGCAGGTCGGAGAGATACGGGCTGCCGCCGCCGAGGGCCGCAAGCATGGCGGCGGCGGTGGGCTGCGCGGCCAAGGCGGCTTCCTGCTCGCCCAAGGCGGCGAAGCGCTCCGCCAGGCGGAGGGCGGCGGCCGGGTCGGCTGGCGCTGGCCATGAGCGAGCAAACCAAGGGTCGTAGATGGCCATGGACGCCCAAGGTGGCCGTGTCCGGCCCCGTCTGTCAAAAGGTGGCCGTGTCCGGCCCTGTCTGTCAAGAAATGGCCGAGTCCGGCCCGGTCCGTCAAATTGGCGAGCAGGCAAACTCGCCCGCACGCGGCCGCGGGAGGTTGACACTGCGGGCCGGCGGCGGATGGCTGGCGCGGGCGGCCCACGCCATAGTGGCCATGCTGATCGCGATTACCGTGCTGACCGGGGCCGGGCTGGCGGGCCTGTGCTGGCGGCTGGCGCAGGGGCCGGTCGACGTTGGCTGGGCGCTGCGGTGGATCGTAACCGCGGCCAATCCCGCCGGCGCGGGTGCGCGGATCGGCATTGGCGGCGCCGTGATCAGATGGCAGGGCTTCGACGGGGGCGCCGACCGTGCGCTCGACCTGCAGCTGCGCAACATCAGCGTGATGGATGCCGGTCATCCCGTGGCCGAGGTCGCCTTGGCCGATATGGCGCTTTCGCCGGCGGCGCTGCTGCGCGGCGAGCTCGTGCCGCGCCGCATCCAACTGGACGGCCTCCAGCTTCGCGTGGTCCGCGGCCCCGATGGAAGCGTGAGCGTCAACGTCGGCACCCCGCTGGATGGCACTGTCGACGATACGGCGCCGTCCCCGAGCGTCGCCCAAACCATGGCGGCGTTGATCCGCCCGGCGCTGACCGACCGCGGCGGCGACGCAGTGCCGGGCTTGCGGCATATCGAGCAGCTGCGGTCCGTTCGGATACGCAACGCGACGGTGGCGATCGTGGACCGGCAGCTCGGCGCGACTTTCGACGTTTCGGAGATCGCCCTCGACCTGCAGCGCCGGCCCGGCGGCGGCGTGGTCGGCGGCGGAACGGCGGCGCTGGCGACTGGCGCGGCCACCGCCCAGCTCACGCTCCGCGCCGAGTTGGCGGAGCAGGGCACGCGGGTGGCGGCGTCGTTGTCCCCAGTGTCGCTTGCGGCGCTGGCCGATGCGCTGCCGGCGCTGGCCCCGGCGGCGCATGTCGAAGCCGCCCTCGACCTGTCAGCGGTGGCGACGTTGTCCGCTGCCCTGGCGCCGCGCATCTTGAGCGTGCACGCCGGGGCAGGGGGCGGACGCGCGCAGCTGCCGGCGGCGGAGCTGAAATTCGAGAGCTTGGCGCTGGACGCGAGCGGCGAGTGGGATCCGGCAAGCACCGCCAATGTGCCGTCCTGGACGCTGCCGGACCGTGTGGCGCTGTCGCGGATGCAGGTCGTCGTCGCCTCTCCGGCGGGCGGGTGGGATACGACGCTCGGGGCGACCGGACAGGCAACCCGGCGGGCGGACCGGCTGCATGCGGATCTGGCTTTGACGGTGGACCACCTGGCCTTTGCGGACCTGCCGAAGCTGTGGCCCGCGGCATGGGGCGGCCATGTGCGGCCTTGGCTCGCGGAGAGCGTCACGACCGGGACGGCGCGGGATGGGCAGGTCACGCTGGGGCTGGACGCGGACCTGTCCAAGCTTGGAAATCTGTCCAAGATCACCGTAGCAGCCGCCGGCGGCACCCTGCAGGGCGACGACGTGACGATCCATTGGCTGCGCCCGGTGCCGCCGATCGAGCATGCCCAGGCGCTGCTGACGATCCAAGGTCCCGACGTGATCGAGATCACGGTGCCAAGCGCGCGCCAGGGCACGGCACAGCTCTCGAACGGCGTGGTGCGCATCAAAGGCTTGTCGGTGAAGGACCAGTTCTTGGCGCTGAATGCCGACGTGACGGCGTCGGTGCCCGAACTGATCACCCTGCTGCGCCATCCGCGGCTGCGGCTGCTGGACCGCCACCCCATCCCGGTCCGCAATCCCGGCGGCTCGATCGCGGGCAAGCTGAGCGTCAATCTGCCGCTGGAGGAGCATCTCGAATTCAGCGACGTGGCGATCCATGCGTCGGGGCAGACAAGCGGCCTGCGGCTGGGCGGCCTCGTGGCCGGGCGCGACCTGGACCGTGGCGAGCTGGCGGTCGACGCCTCGGCCGACGCGCTGAAGGCGTCCGGGCGCGCGACGGTCGGCGGCATCCCGGCGGCGCTGACGCTGGACATGGATTTCAAGCCGGGCCCGCCGTCGCAGGTCGTGCAGCGGGCGACGGCGACGGGCGTCGCGACGGCGCGGCAGCTCGTTGCGGCGGGGCTGGACCCGGGTTCGGTGATCGGCCCGGGGACCGGCAGTTTCACTGCGTCGTATCAGTCGCGGCGAGACGGCCAGGGCGAGGTGCGCGTCCAGGCCGACCTGCAGAATGCGGCGCTGGCGCTGGCGGGATGGAAGAAGCCCCCGGGTCAGCCAACGTCGGCCAGCGCTCGGCTGGTGCTGAACGCCGACCATCTGCAGGCCATCAGCGACCTGCAGGCGCAGGGGCCGGGCATGCAGCTGCGCGGGCGGCTCGACATGGCGGGTGACAAGCCGGCGCTGCTGGCGCTCGACCCCATCGTATTGGGTCCGACCGGGGCGCGCGGCGAGATCCGGCTGCCGGCCACGCCGACCGACCCGATCCGGGCGACGCTCGCCGGCGCGGTGCTGGACCTGTCGGCCGAGCTGCCCCGCAAGCCAGCCCAGGGCGGCGCGGCCAAAGACAGCACGCCCCCCAAGGACAGCACGCCTTGGGTGGCCGACATCAACTTCGACCAGGTGCTGCTGGCGGAGAAGCGCAGCTTGGCCGGCGTGAGCGCCCATGCGGAGTATGACGGCCGGCGGCTCCGCACGCTGCAGGCGCAGTCGGCTGGGGCAGAGCGGCTGCAGGCCACGATCAAGCCGCAGGGCAACGGCCGGCAGCTCAGCGTGCGCGTGGCGGATGGCGGAGCGCTGCTGCGGGCGCTCGGCGTGGTGCAGACAATCGACGGGGGGCAGCTTGCGATCGACGGGCAGTATGACGATAGCGCGCCGACTTCCGTGCTGTCGGGGACCGCGGACCTGCGCCGGTTTCATATCCGCGACGCGCCGGCGATCGGCAAGCTGCTGCAGGCGCTTACAGTCTATGGCATCGGCGACGCGGTGAGCGGACCGGGACTGGCGTTCTCGCAGGCGACCTCGCCGTTCCGCTGGGATGGGAACGTCCTGAACATACTGGAGGCACAGGCGTTCAGCTCCTCGCTGGGCCTCACGGCGCAGGGCCGCATCGACACGGCGCAGAAGACGGTCGACCTTAAGGGGACAATCGTGCCGGCCTACGTGCTGAACTCGGCGCTGGGGCGCATTCCGCTGCTCGGCCGGCTGTTCAGCGCGGAGCGGGGCGGCGGGCTGTTCGCGGTCGACTACTCCGTCCGCGGCGGCCTTGACGACCCGGCGGTTTTGGTGAACCCGCTCTCGGCCCTGACGCCGGGTTTCCTCCGGCGGCTGTTCAGGATATTCGACTGATGGACGAGTGGAGGATGGCCGGGATGGACGTGCGCGCGATCCTGTTCGACGTGTTCGGCACCGTGGTGGACTGGCGCGGCAGCCTGATCGACGAATTGCAGGCTTGGGGCGCCGACCGGGGGCTTACGGTCGACTGGCCGGGCCTGGTGGACGCATGGCGCGGCGCTTATTCGCCCTCCATGGACCGGGTGCGGCGCGGCGAGCTGCCCTGGACCAACCTCGACGCGCTGCACCGCGCCAGCCTCGCCGAGCTCGCACCACGGTTCGGCCTGGTCGACCAGAGCCCAGCGGATATGGAGTGGGTGAACCTCGGCTGGCACCGCCTGCAGCCCTGGCCGGACAGCGTGCCGGGCCTGGTTCGGCTGCGTAAGCAATATATACTTAGCCCGCTATCCAACGCCAACGTGGCGCTGCTGGTCGATATGGCCCGGCGCGCTGGGCTGCCCTGGGACGTCGTGCTGTGCGCCGAGGTGTTCCAGCATTATAAGCCGGACCCTCAGACCTATCTCGGCGCCTGCCGCCTGCTGGCGCTAGACCCGTCCCAGGTCATGCTGTGCGCCGCGCACAACAGCGACCTCGCGGCGGCGCAGCGCCTCGGCCTGCGCACTGGTTTCCTCACGCGGGCCGCCGAGTATGGCCCGCACCAGGTCCGGGACTTCGGGCCGGAGGGCGAGTGGGACATCGTGGCCGCCGACATGGAAGAGTTCGCCAGCAAGATGTTGGCCTAGGGGAGCGCCGGCGTATGCGAGGCATGGTCGCGGCGGCAGTCTGGATTGCAATCTCAGCCGTTCCTGCGTTGGCGCAGCTGCGTGTCAAAGGCACGGCGGCGCAGGAGATGGTGGTGAGCGCGAACCCGCTGGCCTCGCAGGCCGGAGCGCAAATCCTGCAGGACGGCGGCAACGCTATCGACGCCGCGATCGCTGTCGAGGCCATACTGGGCCTCGTGGAGCCGCAGGCGACCGGGATCGGCGGCGGCGGGTTCCTATTATACTACGACGCCGCGACAAAGCGGGTGACAAGCTTCGACGCGCGGGAAACGGCGCCGGCGGCGGCGACCAAGGCCTATCTGCTCGATCCGACCGGGCAGCCGCTCAGTTTCAACACCGCAGTGCTCAGCGGGCGGTCGGTGGGGGTGCCGGGGACGGTCAGCCTCTGGGACGCGGTCTCGCGCAAGCATGGGTCGAAGCCGCTGGCGGCGGCGCTGCAGCCGGCAATCGACCTTGCGACAGCGGGGTTCGCCATCAGCCCGCGTTTGGCAGCGTCGATCAACGAATTCAAAGTGAATTTAGCTGAGGATGCCAATGCGAAGGCCTACTTCCTGAACGCAGACGGCAGCGGCAAGGCGGCGGGAACGTCGCTGCAGAACCCAGCCTATGCGGATGTGCTCTCGCGGATCGCCCTTGCCGGGCCGCGCGCGTTCTACCAGGGCCCGGTTGCGCAGGATATCGTGGCGGCGGTGACGAACGATGGGCGTCCGGGCGGGCCGGGCGCGATGGCGGCGGCTGATCTCACCAGTTATCAAACGATCGAGCGCATCCCGGTGTGCGGCGGCTATCGCGTTTATGTCGTGTGCAGCATGGGTCCGCCGTCCTCAGGCGGGATCGCCGAGCTGCAGATCCTGGGCATGCTCGACCACGTCGACCTCGCCGCCCTCGGGCCGAACGACGTGCAGACGGTCCACGCCTTTCTGCAGGCCAACCGCCTGGCGTTCGCGGACCGCAACCTTTATGTGGCCGACCCGGCATTCGTCGCGGTGCCAACGGCCGGGCTGATCGACCCCGCCTATCTCAGCACTCGCGCGTCGCTGCTGACCGCCGGAGCCTTGACGCCAGGCCTGGCCGCCGCCGGCCTGCCGCCCTCGGTCGGCGCCGCCGGGACCGCCGACGCCAGTCCGCCGCGGTTTGGCGGCACGAGCCACGTGTCGATCGTGGACCGCTTCGGCAACGTCGTATCGCAGACCATCACGGTCGAGAGCGCGTTCGGCAACAATCGCATGGTGGATGGGTTCGTGCTGAACAACGAGCTGACCGACTTCTCCGCCAGTCCCGGCCCGGACGACGCGCCGGTGGCGAACCGGGTGGCGGGCGGCAAGCGGCCCCGGAGCTCGATGTCACCCACCATTGTCTTCACACGCGAAGGCAGGCCGGCCTTCGTCGCCGGTTCGCCCGGCGGCGCATCCATTATCGGCACCACGACGCAGGCGGTCGTGGCGATGGTCGATTTTGGGCTCGATCCGCAGCAGGCGGCCAACCAGGCGCATTTCCAGAACAACAACACAGGATCGACGACGCTGGAGTCATTGTTCTCCAAGGACGCTGCGCCGGCGGGCGCCACCGGGTCGATCGGCCCGTTCGACGTGCGAGGCCTGATTCCCGCATTGACCGCGCTGGGCTGGAGCATTCCACCCTCGCCATCGACGCTGACGAGCGGTCTCAGCCTTATCAAGGTCGTGCCGGACGGCCTTGAAGGCGGCGCTGATCCGCGACGGGAAGGCCTGGCGATCGGCCGTTAAGCCGGGATGTCCGCGTCGTCGCGGCCCAGCGCGCGCTGCATATAGACGGTGTCGATCCACCGGCCGAACTTCAGCCCCGACGCGCGCAGCAGCCCGGCGCGCAGGAAGCCCAGCGAGGCATGCACGCCGATCGAACCCACATTTTCCGAATCGCCGATGACCGCGATCATCTGCCGGAACCCCGCCGCTGCGGCATCCGCGAGCAGCCGCTGCACCAGAGCCTTGCCGACACCCTGGCCGCGCACATCCTCGCGCACATAGATGCTGTCTTCGGCGGTGTAACGATAGGCCGAACGCGGCCTGAATTGATTGTAGTATGCATAGCCGAGCACGCCGGTCTCATCGACAGAGACCAGATATGACCATCCACGTTCGACAATTGCCTTGTAGCGATCCTCGATTTCCTCGATAGAGGGTGGTACTTCCTCGAACGTGCCGGCTCCATGCAGCACGTGGTGTGCGTAGATTGCCTGGATTTCGGGAATGTCGGCGGGTTTAGCCGGGCGTATGTCCATAGTTTTGTCTTAGACGGGTATCGCGCGCGGGACCAGATGCGCTAAACACCGCACGCAAGCCGGGAAGCTGGCTAAGATGGCAGGGTAGGGCCGCCAGGTGCGGTTTTTATCCCAACCTTAAGCTGCATATGCTATGCAGACTTTACCCAGTATGTGGTTCGCTGCGTGCGGCCGTGTGTGATACAAGGAATATTTCGTGGATCAACCCGCTTCGACCGCCCTCGGCAGCGATGCCGCCTCGCCGATCAACGCCGGCACGATCAGCAGCGATCGGCCCAATACGGCAGCGCAGGCCCGGCTGGAGGCGGTCATCGCCGTCGCGCGCCATCATGGCCAACATCTGCACGCCACCGATTTTCGCGCAGCACCGAATGAAACGACGCCGTCTCCTGCATCGCTAGCTGCCTGGGCGCGGGATCAGGGCCTGGCGGCCAAGGCCGAACGCTTCCGCTGGAAGCAGCTTTTTAAGCTGCAGGGCAACGAGACCCCGGCGCCGCCCATCGTGCTCCTGCTGCAGGACGGCGGCGCGGCACTGCTGGTCGGCAGCGACGCGGCTCGTAACATCGTCTGGATCCGCGATCCCGCCGTGGCCGCAAGCGACGCCCCGGTGGCGGTCGATGAGCTGCGGCTGTCGCAGGCCTGGACCGGCGAGACCCTGCTGATCCGCCGGAAGCGCGGCGAGGCGGAGGCCGACCAGCGGTTCTCGCTCGGCTGGCTCATGGGCTTGGTCGTAAAGGAAAAGCGGTCGCTGCGGGATGTCAGCGTCGCGTCCATAACACTGAGCGCGCTGACGATCATTCCGCCGCTGCTGGTCATGACGGTCGTGGACCGCGTGGTGACGCATCATAGCATATCAACGCTCGTGCTGCTCAGCACGATCCTGCTGATCACGACCGTCTACGAGATGCTGCTGGGCTACGCCCGGCGCGAAATGGTGCAGGTCGTGTCCACCCGGGTGGACGCCCGGCTGCATCTGCACGTGTTCAACCGGCTGCTCGGCCTGCCGCTCGATTATTTTGAGAAGAACCCGGCCGGACAGATCAACTACCGGCTCATGCAGATCTGGAAGATCCGTGAGTTCCTGACCGGCAAGCTGATGGGCACCTTCCTCGACCTGTTCACCTTGGTCTTCCTGCTGCCGCTGCTGTTCTGGATGGAGCCGACGCTCGCCTGGATCGTCCTGATGTGCGCCGTCATCATCGCCTTCGTCATCTTGGCCTTCCTGCCGGCGCTGCGCCGGGTCGTCGGCAAGCTGACGGTCGCGGAATCCGAGAAGGCCAGCACCATGGTCGAGACGGTGCACGGCATCCGCACGGTGAAGTCGCTGGCGCTCGAGCCGCAGCGCCGGGCCGAGTGGGACGAGCGCACGGCCCACGCGGGGAACCTGAAGCTGCAGTCGGGCCGGCTGGCGAACTGGCCGCAGACCATCATCAACCCGATCGAGTCGTTCATCCAGCGCGGCGTCATCATGGTCGGCGCCTACATCGCCATGCAGGACACGACGGGCATCGCAATCGGCGGGCTGGTGGCGTTCATGATGCTGGGCAGCCGCGTGACTCAGCCGCTGGTCGGCTTGGCGCGGCTGATCGAGGACTTCGAGGACGTGCGCGCCTCGATCGGCCAGGTCGCCATGGTGCTGAACAACCCAAGCGAGACCGCGGCGATGCAGGGCGGCCTGCGCCCGAAGTTCCGCGGCGACGTGACCTTCGAGGGGCTCACCTTCACCTATCCCGGCTCGAAGCTGCCGGCGCTCGACAAAATTAGCTTCGAGATCCCTGCCGGCACGATGCTGGGCGTGGTCGGCCGCAGCGGCTCGGGCAAGAGCACCATCACCCGGCTGCTGCAGGGCATCAACCGCGAGTATAGCGGCTTCCTCAAGATCGACGGGGTGGAGCTGCGGGAGATCAACCTCACGCATCTGCGCCGCAGCTTCGGCGTGGTGCTGCAGGACAACTTCCTGTTCCGCGGCACGGTGCGGGACAACATCACCGCCGGGCGTCCGGGACTCACGCTCGAGGACGTGGTCAAGGCGTCCCGCCTGGCCGGCGCCGAGGAGTTCATCGAACGCCTGCCGCATGGCTACGACACCTGGATCGAGGAAGGCTCGGCCAACTTGTCCGGCGGGCAGCGGCAGCGGCTGGCCATCGCGCGCGCCGTGATCGCCGATCCCCGCCTCATGATCTTGGACGAAGCGACGAGCGCGCTCGACCCTGAAAGCGAGGCGCTGGTCAACGCCAACCTGACCCGGCTGGGCAAGGGACGCACGATGGTCATCGTGTCGCACCGGCTGTCGTCGCTGATCGACTGCAACCTCATCCTGGTGATGGATAAGGGCACGGTCGTCGACGTCGCGCCGCACCGCGTGCTGCTGGAGCGCTGCGCCATCTACAAGATGCTATGGTCGCAGCAGAACCGGCATTTGGACGGCGGAATGGGCCGGCAGGCGCCGCTCGTGCCGATACTTGCCCAGGGTGACTAGGCGGGGGTGACGAAGCGGCGGTCCGCGGTGTGCCTGCCCGGTTGGCGCATTGTGAACGTCTCGCTTGGCTATAAAATACGGGCGGCCTGCATGGCCCGCCGACGGAGGTTTCCATGGCTCAACTGACCCTGCGCAACTCGACCCGCGCTGATGCCGCAGCGCTTCCGGGACTGCTTGAGTTCCACTCGCCGACGGCTGCGCTCACGATGACCCCGGTGCTGCACGCTGCGCGCGGCACCATTTGGGTGGTGGGCTCGCTGGCGGCCGCCTGCATTGCCGCGGCGGCGCTGATCCCGATCGACAAGGTCGTTACCACGCAGGGCAAGGTGGTGGCGCAGTCGGCCACGAGCGTCGTGCAGCCGCTGGAAACCGCGATCATCCGCTCGATCGACGTGCGGGAGGGCCAGGTGGTCCATAAGGGCGACGTGCTGGCCCGGCTCGACCCCACCTTTGCCACCGCCGACGCCAGCGCACTGGAATCACAGGTTGCCAGCCTGTCGACCGAGGTCGATCGTCTGCAGGCCGAGGCGTCCGGCACCACCTACCATCCCAAGGACGCCAGCCCGCTGGCCTTGCTGCAGGGCGCCATATTCCTGCAGCGCCAAGCCGAGCGCGGTTTTAAGAACGAGAACTACACGCAAAAGATCAGCAGCCTGCAAAGCCAGATCCAGCGGGCAGTCTCGGACAAGGAGGCCTACGCCGAGCGGCTGAAGGTCGCCGAGGAGCTGGAGCGCAAGCGCATCGAGCTGGAGCGCCTGCAGGTCGGCAGCCAGATCAACCGCTTGGCCGCAACCGATAGCCGGCTCGAAGTGAAGCGCGGCCTGGGCAACGCCACCGGCCAGGTGGTCCAGGCGGCGCGTGACCTGCAAGCCATGCAAGCCGAGCGCGACGGCTACAACCAGCAATGGCGCGGCCAGGTGAGCCAGGACCTGACCGAGCAGGGCCGCAAGCTGAACGACGCGCGGGAAAACCTGAACAAGGCCGTCCTGCGCCGGCAGCTGGTGGAGCTGCGGGCGGAACAGGACAGCACCGTGCTGAGCATCGCCAAGGTTTCACCGGGCTCGGTGCTGCAGTCAGGCGAGCAATTCCTGACCCTTGTGCCGGTCGACGCACCGCTGGAGATCGAGGCCAACATCTCGGGCATGGATGCCGGGTTCGTGCGCCCGGGAAACTTTGTCACAGTGAAGTTCGACGCCTTCTCGTTCACCCAATACGGCGCGGCCGAGGGCACCGTTCGCGTCGTCAGCCCCGACAGCTTCACCAGGAATCCGGACGAAAAGCAGCGCGGCGTGGAGCAGAACGGGTCGGCCAGCGGCGCCGCGTTCTATCGCAGCCGCATCACGCTTGACGCGATCAAGCTGCACGGCACGCCGCCGGGCTTCAAGCTGGACCCGGGCATGCCGGTGACCGCCGACATCAAGGTCGGCGAGCGCACGGTAGTCGGCTACCTGCTGAGCCGCGTGCTGCCCGTCGCAATGAGCGGAATGCGGGAGCCGTGAGGCCGTCGCTCGGAGGGCATCCGGTATGACCAAGCTGTTCGAACGCGTCCGGTCGGCCGTATCGTCCAAGGCCCGCCTGCAGCTCGCCTATCGGCAGATGGAGGGCGAGGAGCGGCGGCTGGGCTTCCCCGTAATGGCCAAGGCCGCCCAGCGCGGTGACATCGAGGCGCAATATCGCGTCGGGCGCGCCTATTTGGATGGCAGCGGCGTGCCGCCCAGCCGAGCGATGGCGGCGCAATGGCTCGAGTACGCCGCCCAAAGCGGCAAGATCGAGGCGCAGGCGACGCTCGCGGCGCTCTATCTGACCGGCGCCGGCGCGGGCCACGGCGATACGCCAGGCGCCGGACTGTTTGCGGAGGCGTTCCCCGGAGAGCCCGATTTTACCCAGGCATTCCGCTGGGCGAAGCCGGCGGCGGAGGCCGGATCGGCTGAGGCGCAGGCATTGCTGGCCTACATGATGACCTCCGGGCCGGAGGTGCTGCGCGATCTGCCCGCCGCGGATGAGTGGTATCGGCAATCGGCCGCCGCGGGCTGCGCGCAGGGGTCGCTTGGCCATGGCCTGGCGCTGCTGCGGCGCGCGACCACGGAGGAAGAGCGTCAAGCTGGGGCCACGGAAATCAAGAGGGCGGCGGAGGCCAAGCTGCCGCTCGGCTTGTATCTGCTCGGCGTGATGACGGCGTCGGGCACTGGCATCGCCCCGGATCAGGCTGCGGCCGCACAGCTCTATCGGCAAGCAGCCGAGCGCGGCGTCCGATCGGGCCAATCACGCTGGGGCTTGGCGTTGCTGGAGGGCCGCGGCGTCGACCGTGACCCGGTGAACGGCGAGAGCTGGCTGCGCCGGGCTGCGCTGGCCGGCGATTCCGAGGCTGCAGCCCTGGTGGGCGACCTGTATGCTAAAGGCGGTGACCTGCCGCCGAACTATGCCGAGGCCGCCGCCTGGTTCCACCGCGCGGCCGAGCAGGGCCATGGCGGCGCGGCGCGGGCGTTGGGCATGCTGTACCTTACAGGCGCCGGGGTATCCCGCGATGCGAACGAGGCCGCACGCTGGCTGCGTATCGCCGGGGAAAAGGGCGACAAGTCGTCGCAGGCCGACCTCGCCAACATCGCGCTCACTGGCGGCGGCAGCGTCGAGGACCGGGTGCGCACCCGCGAGTGGTTCGAGGCGGCAGCGAGCTCCGGCGATTTGGTGGCCGCGTTCAACTTCGGCGTGTGCCTGGCCGAGGGGGTCGGCGTGGAGCGGGATGACGCCAAGGCGGCGCAGTGGCTGCGCCGGGCTGCAGACGGCGTGGTGAACGCGCAGTATTGGTATGGCCGCATGCTGGCGGAGGGGCGCGGCGTGGACGCCGACCTGCACGAAGGCCGGGCGTGGATGCAGCGCGCGGCCGAGGGCGGCATGACCGACGCTCAGGTGGCGCTCGCCGAGATGCTGGTGAACGGCCGCGGCGGGCCGCGGGACCACGCGGCGGCACAGGCACTATTCCAGACCGCGGCGGATAAGGGCCACCTCGGAGCGCAGTTCGCTATGGGTGCGATGCTGGGCGGCGGGCACGACGTGCCGCCCGACCGGGTCGCCGCCCAGGGCTGGTTCCGCAAGGCGGCCGAGAAGGGCCACCCCTACGCGCTGCTGATGCTGGGCCGCTATCTCGCGCGCGGATTGGTCGGTCCGGCCGATCCGGTCCAGGCGCGCATCTTGCTGGAGCACGCGCATAAGGCTGGCGTGACGGAAGCTGCGCAGGACCTTGCCGCCCTGGACGCGCCATCGGCCCCAGCCTCGCCGGCGCCGAACCATTATTCCTTGAAGGTGCAGGGACACTCCGTCGCCGCCCAATGACCGCGCCGCAGCGTCCATGAGCAACGCCCTGCTTTCGGACGTGCAGGCGCGGGCCGAGGCGCGGCGCATTCAGACGCGCGACCAGCGCTGGCAGGAGCTGGTTCGGGACGCCTGGCGCCGCAGCCTGGACGCCAGCGCAGTTGGCGACGCACCCGAGGCGCTGCGCTGGCTGGAGCGTGCCCATCGCATGCTGCCGCAGGACGGCATGATTGTGTTTGCCCTTGCGACTGCGCTGATGCAGGCCGGCGACCTGGGCCGCGCTGTGGATTTGTTTGAAAAGCTGGGCCGGCGCTATGGGTTGGCCGAGGCATGGGCCGGCCTCGCCGCCTGCGCGCGCCTGCTGGGCGATGACGGACGCGCTGCGTCGGCCACAGCAGCCGCGCTGCGGGCGAGCGTGCCGACCGCGGGCCTTCGAGCATTGGCAGCAGCGGTGGCGCCAGCGGCCGGGTTTCCCGGGTGGTGTGGGCTGGATGGCGACGGCGTCGTGCATGTGGGCGCTTCCCGCGGCGTCGAGGTCCGTCTGGACAGCGCATTGGCACAGCCGAAATGGTCCGACGGCCAGGGTCGGTTGCCGGCGGGGTGGCGGGCCGCACGTTGGCTCCGGGTGGACTGCGACGGTGCCTCTTGCCTGGGCAGCCCCATCGACATCGCCGCCATCACAGCGGTCGAGGGCGTCGTGGAGGCCAGGGATGGCGGCCTATTGGGCTGGGCCTGGCATCCCGCCGATCCGGCGCGGGACCCGGTGCTGACGTTGCAAGGCCGTGTTATGACTTTGACGGAGGCCGCCGATGACGTCGCGCTCGACCGGCCGCTCGCGCGCCCACGCCGTTTCACGGCGTCGGCCGCCGTCATCGGCCAGGATGGCGCATTGTCGGTGCAAGGCCTGGATGGCCGTCACCTGCTGGGCAGCCCGGTCGATCCCGGACTCGAGTGGCGCACCGCCGCAGCGCTGGCACGGGCCGTGTGGCATTCAGGACCGTCGCCCTCCAACGCTGCCGTCCTGGCTGATGTCGTCAGGCCCCGCACGGCGCGCCTAACCGTCCGTTCCGGCCCGGTGGACGTCGTCATCCCCGTTTATCGCGGCTGCTCACAAACCCTGGCTTGCCTAGACTCCGTGCTGGCCGCCAGCCCGCCCAGCACCCGCGTTTGGGTGATCGACGACGCGTCGCCCGAGCCCGACCTCGTTGCAGCACTGACGGCGCTGGCCCGGCGCAGGCGCATTCGCCTGATCCGCTTGGCGGAGAACCGCGGCTTCCCCACAGCGGCGAATGCAGGCCTGCGCGCCTGCGCGCCCCGGGATGCCGTGCTGCTGAACAGCGACACGCTGGTGCCGCCGGGCTGGCTCGACCGGCTGCAGCGGGCGGCATACTCCGCGTCCGACATCGGCACGGTCACGCCGCTGTCGAATGACGGCACCATCGTCAGCTACCCAAACGTGGCCGGCGGCAATCCCATTCCCGACATGGCCGCCTGCGTCGCCGCCGATGCCTTGGCGCGCCAGGCCAACGCCGACGCAGTTATCGACATCCCGTCCGGCGTGGGATTCTGCCTGTATCTGCGGCGGCAGTGCCTGGACGAGGTCGGGTTGCTGCGGGAGGACAGCTTCGCCCAGGGCTATGGCGAGGAGAACGACCTATGCCTCCGCGCCCGGCACCTTGGATGGCGCAGCGTGGCGGCACCGGGCGTGTTCGTGGCCCACGTCGGCGGGCAGTCGTTCGGCTCGGCGCGGAGCCACCTGCTGCGGCGCAACCTCGTGGTGCTCAACCGCCTGCATCCCGGCTACGATGCGCTCATTGCCGCCCATGTCGCGGCCGACCCGCTGGTGCCCGCCCGGCGGCGCATCGACGCCCTGCGCTGGGCCGCTGGCCGCTCCCGCGCCGGTGCTGCGATCTTGATAACCCATGGCGGCGGCGGCGGCGTGGACCGCGTGGTGGCCGAACGCGGCGCGGCGCTCGAGGTGGCCGGCCTTCGCCCAATCATTCTGCGCCCGGCCAGTTCAGGCCCCTCCCACCAGAACAGCTGCAGCGTGGGTGGCGGCCTGTTTCCAAATCTGACCTATGCCGTCCCGGAGGAACTGCCTGACCTGGCCCGGCTGCTCCGCCCCGACCGGCCGCGGCACTTGGAGCTGCATCACCTGCTCGGCCACAGCCATGCGATTCTCGGCCTGGCGCGCCTGCTCCGGCTGCCGGTCGACCTGTTCGTCCACGACTACGCCTCGTTCTGCCCACGCATCGCCCTGGTCAGCGCCGGCCGCCGTTACTGCGGGGAGCCCGATGTCGCGGGCTGCGAGGCCTGCGTCGCCGACCTGGGCACCAGCCTGCACGAGGACATACCCGTCCGTGCACTGCTGGCGCAGTCGGCGGCAGACATGGCGTCGGCTCGGCGGATCATCGCGCCGAGCTCGGATGCGGCGGCACGCATCCGGCGACACTTTCCGGATGCCAGGCCCGTGGTCCAGGCCTGGGAGAACGACCGTCTTTTGTCACCGCCAACGCCCGTGCAGCACAATACTGCACGGCGCATCTGCGTTGTGGGGGCGATCGGGGTGGAAAAAGGCTACGAGGTCCTGCTCGCCTGCGCGCGGGACGCCCGGGCCAGGTCATTGCCGCTGCAGTTCGTCGTCGTCGGCTATACCAGCGACGACACGCGGCTGATGGATGCCGGCCCGGTGTTCGTCACCGGCGAGTATGCCGACGCCGACGCAGCCGCGCTGATCCGGGCGCAGCGGGCGCATTTGGCATTCATTCCATTGGTGTGGCCAGAAACGTGGTGCTTCGCGTTGAGCCGCGCCTGGGAGGCTGGCTTGGAAGCGGCGGCGTTCGACCTGGGCGCGCAGGCGGAACGCATACGCGCGACCGGCCGGGGCTGGCTGCTGCCGCTGGGTTTGCAGGCGCGCGCGGTGAACGACGCGCTGCTGACGCTCCGAGCTTCGCCGATGCGGACAAATTTTCGAGAGGAATTTGCCTCAGAACGGCTTGCACCCGCCTACGCGCCGTCGCAATGTCTGCGAAACTAGCTGCCTACGAAACTAGTGAGCCTGTATTCAGTCAACGGGCCAGAAGCGTGAGAGAGAGCGATGTCCAGTACTGCCGTATCCAAGACCATTACTGAGCTGAAGGTGTCCGCTCACCTCATGACGCTGGATGCGGGCTTGTTCTGCGTCTTCAACAGTCCTGGCGCCTTGCCGCCCGATGCCGCGACCGGCCTGCCGGGCGTGCGGCTGTCGGCGGCGCCCGCCCCGGCCGGGTTCGACGGCGAGGTGGGCATCAGCGGTTTCAACACGGGCGGCTGGCTGGGCGGCGAGGATGGCGCGGCCCTGGTCCGGGTGGTCGGCGGCCCCGCCCAGGTGCTCGTCACGGTGTATCAGGATCCCGACGCCCAGCACGACGCTCCGAAGCTGCAGGTAATCCGCCTGACTGAGGGCGCCACCGAAGTTACGGCGGCGCCGGCCGAGGACGCGGCGCCGGCCGACACGGCGGCCAAAGCCGATCCAGGCCGGCCGGTCGAGGTGGCCGCGCATATCTACGGCCGCGGCGACGTCGGCGGTGCATTGGGCGAATGGATAGGAGAGCGCGGCAGCAAGCGCTGGATCGAGGGTTTCGGTCTGGCGCCCAGCGCTGGCGTCGCGCCGGCGGACATCGAATACCAGGCGGTGCTGGGCCGCGGCTGGCTGTCCCCCTGGGCCGAAGGCGGGCAATTCTGCGGCAGCCGCGGGATGTCGCTGCCCATCCTTGGCCTGCGCGCGCGGCTGCGTGGCGCGGCTGCGAGCACCCATACGCTTACGGTTTCGGCGGCGTTCGTGGACGGGACCGAGATCGGTCCGAAGTCCGACGGCGAAGCCTGCGAGGCGCCTAGCCTTTCGCCGCTCGAGGCGTTCCAGGTTACGCTGCGCCCACTGGCTGCGGCCGGCAAGAAAGCCCCGGCTTCATCGGCCAAGGCTGCTGCACCGGCGAAGTCCAAAGCAGCAGCTTCACCCGGTCGCGGCAAGCCCCGTGCCGCCGCGCCGGTGGCTGCACCTGTGAAGGCCCGGCAGAAAACCGCGCCGATCGCTGCGGTGCCTGTTCCCGCAGCAGCTCCGAAGCCCAGCCGAAGGGCCGCACCGGCTGCGGCGCCCGTCCCTGTGAAGCCGCCGAAGGCCGCCGTGAAGCGGACCCCCGCCGCCACACGGCGCCGCTGATCCGTTTCCCCGGACTGCATCACCGCAGTCCGGGGCCGTTGCCGCGTTTCAGCAGCCCTGGGCCATGCTTTGCAATTTCTGTTCGTCCATCAAAATTTTCCTGGCCAATTCCTGCATATCCTGCGGCACCTGGCGGCCACCGGACAGCACGACCTGGTTTTCATTACCCAAGAGAACGCGAACTTCCTTCCTGGAGTCCGCAAGGCGACCTATCGCGGGCCTGGCGACCTGAACCCCGCCACCCACCGGGATGCGCAGGAGTTCGACCATGCGATGGCCCGGGCGCAGGCGGTCGCACAGGTCGCGGCGAGCCTGAAGGCATTGCGGTTCCGACCGGATATTATCATCGGCCACCATGGCTGGGGCGAAATGCTCAATCTCGGCGATGTGTGGCCCGGCGTGCCGACGCTCGGATATTACGAGTTCTATTACAATATCAAAGGATTCGATGTTAATTTCGACCCTGAATTTCCAACGTTACCCGACGCGCTGCCGCGGGTGCGATCCAAGAACGCCGTCAACATGCTGGCGCTCGAGAATCCCGGCCACGGCATAACACCGACGCGCTTTCAGCAGTCGACCTACCCGGACTGGGCGCGCCACCGCATCGACATCCTGTTTGAAGGGGTCAACCTCGACGTCTGCGCGCCCGATGCCGACGCTGCGAACCGGGCGTTCCAGCACGGCGGCCTCGTGGTGCAGCCGGGCGAGAAGCTCGTCACCTACGTTGCCCGCGACCTCGAGCCCTATCGCGGCTTCCACGTGATGATGCGCGCGTTGCCTTCATTGCTGCAGGCCCGGCCTGACGTAAAGGTCGCGTTGGTAGGCGGCGACGGCGTCAGCTACGGCGCGCGGCTGCAGGAGGGCACCTGGCGGGAGCATATGCTGCGCGAGGTCGGGCCGTCGCTCGACCTGGACCGGGTGCAATTCTGCGGCCGGCTCGACTACGCCGACTACCTCCGCCTGCTGCAGCGGTCCGACGCACACGTTTATCTCACCTATCCTTTTGTGGTCTCCTGGTCGCTGCGGGAGGCGCTCGCCATCGGCTGCGCCATCGTGGCCAGCGATACGGCACCCGTGCAGGAGTTTGTTACCGACGGCCAGACTGGCCTGCTCACGCCTTTCCTTCAGCCGGCCGCCTTGTCGCTCCGTATCCAAGAGGTGCTTGGGGATACCGGCTTGGCCGCTCGCCTCCGCGCCGGCGGCCGGACCTACGCCGAGCAGCATCTGCGGATGCAGGACCACCTGGCGGGCTACACGCGGCTGATCGATAGCCTGGTGGCGGGATAGCCCTTCCTGGGTGGCATTTGTGCTTTCGGCCTCGCTCGGGCACCCTGACGTGGCGTGACGGAGAACGGACATGATCGAGAACGTAGCCCCAACACAGGTTTGGCAAGCCCTTGGCACCGACAGCGACGCGCAGCTCGTCGATGTCCGCACCGACGCCGAGTGGACCTATGTCGGGCTGCCCGACCTGGCGGAGACGGGCAAGCAGCCGCTGCTGATCCCATGGCAGATGTTCCCGTCGGGGCAGCTCAATGCGGGTTTCACCGATCAGATGAAGCAGGCTGGGCTCACCCCGTCCCACAAGGTCTATTTCCTATGCCGTAGCGGCGTCCGCAGCCTCGCGGCGGCGCAGGCTGCCCAGGCCGCCGGTTTTCCGCACGCCTACAACATTACGGACGGCTTCGAGGGCCCACCGGACGAGGACGGCCACCGCGGCACGGTCGCTGGTTGGAAGGCGGACGCGCTGCCTTGGCGACAGCGCTGATCGGCTCTCAATATCGCGTCCGCGCCGAGGAACATGCCTAGAACACCGTGCCTGGCGGCCGGCTCAGCCACGGCGGCGTCGCACGAGACCGAGGCCGATCAATCCCGATGACAGCAGGGCGAGGGACACAGGCTCAGGCACGTCCGTAGTAAACTGCAATTGGTCGATCAGCGCGGCGCCGCCGTACGCAGTTTCGGGCGTGACCTTGATTTGATCGAACAAGCTGTCGCTGAAACCATAGAAGTTGTCAGAATTCGATCTGCTGGTGAATACTGAAGCGGTCTCCACCAAAACGCCATTCAGGAACGATTCGATTATCGACGGCGCCGGGCTTCTGCTTATCATCAGCGCGAAGGCGGCCTCATCGACTGCATGCGAAAACCAGATGTTGAAGGGGGCGGCGGGAGAATTTGGTGTGAAGTTTCCTGCCTCGCCACCGGAGATATTCGGGAAGTATCCGCTGTATTTTGCGTCCTGGAAAAGATTGGAGAAGGTGACGCCCTGGCTGGTATAGGCGGCGTCGATCGACGCGTCCTGCATCAGCTCACTTGCGTTGAAATCGATCGTCTTGCTTGGGTTAGCCAGGCCCGTGCCGTTGCTGATAGGCGTTGCCTTACCGACGCTCGCGAACATAACCATGGTGGCAAAAAACGGCATAGCAAGCTTCATCATAATCGCTCCAGTTGATAAACCAACTGTAGCAATTTTGATGCCAGCCTAGTGCATTACCGCTTTAAATGGGACTTTTCGATTTATCCGTAGGCCTACTCAGGCGATCGTAAGGTGGACCTTACACTATTATGGTGAAATCGACACAGCCCACCTAGCCTGGATTATTCACGACGAGTACCGCTCCAGGCGCAAGTCGTTGATTTTGCTTATCTACTTCACACGCGCCAATTTTGTTGAATTTTTTGCAACGAAATCCTTGGCTCGGCCATTTCCGTGGCGTTGGCTCACGTCGGGACAACCCGGCGCATAATCCGGGCTAGGACTTGTGACCACTACGGAAAATGGAGAGCCGTCGCTGAGGCATCCAAGATAAGAGATTTCGCTGATTTAGCCCGGCCTATACGGCTATAAGCCAGCCTCTGCCTGATCGCGGCCGCCCGCGT